>Ga0255130_1000274_pt1 | contig 16125 bp, 18 predicted proteins | sample Law_Yuk_RepB_8d_FD_188560 | JGI IMG/M metagenome (GOLD analysis project Ga0255130, IMG submission 188560) | Freshwater microbial communities from St. Lawrence River, New York, United States - Law_Yuk_RepB_8d | ecosystem: Environmental > Aquatic > Freshwater > River | place: USA: New York...
TTAGTATATTATATCGTTATAATATCGTTATAATATCGTTATAATATGCCGCGCAGAAGTGATAGGCTATCTACAATTGTAGATGTGAATATAAAAAAACGTAAGAATTCTATTGCCAAAAAAATAAAATCGCATGTTTCAATAATAAATAATCATGATTTCGAATATAGTAGTCGTTTGTACCACGTATATCGTGTATACGATATTTTATATAAAAACTTTTACACATGTTGGACCGACCATATTCGCCCATCGTTTATACGATCGGCATATCTACATATACGTGTAGTTAAACGAGATCTAAATATAGTAACGCATAATAATAATTCGATTTCAGAAAACGAAAAATTACAAATACAAAAAATAGATAGGATTTTCAAAAAATTTCGCCAATTATATGATAATGAGAGGACATATTTATTCAAAAATGTTCTTGATATTCATCATAAATTGAGTCCAGATATTGTATATTACATTGACACATTCTTATAAGAATGTAATATACATTTTATTGCTATTATTGCTATTATTGCTATGCTATTATTGCTATTATTGCTATGCTATTCTTCCCATAATTAACTTATTTAATTTGGAGATGATGCGATATTTGCCAAAGTCTCAATTGCTGAATTACCAGTATAATCCTTTACTATTATATCTTTGGCAGCATCTTTTCGAAAAAGAACATCAATGGTTACTCGTTTAAACTCGTCATTGTATTCTTTTTCATGTAATTCTAGTACAATATTATTATTATTCTGATCAACTGTCGATTGACTATCATTTTGTTCTTGATTATCAACTGGGCTTAGATCTTGATTTGTATTTTCAACACCACTAGACTCATCTGGTATTTTAACTGTTTTACAATCAAATATATTTTCAGACTTGTTTCTATACTGGCCACAATTTATAAATTTGGCAAATAATTGCTCATTTATTTCAGTGAAATTACTAGATTGATCGGAATCAGTATCGGCACCACCCATCTTATTTTTATTTTCAAATTGTGTGTACGTTTTAAGCAAAGAATTAAATATTTGAGAATTTTTGGCTAAGCTTGGTACATTTTGAGCATATGCGTCTTTGCCGGTTATTATTTCATTCATTGTAAATGGTTCGTCAAATCCGATAGCTTTTCTAACCATTATTGAGTCATTGTCTGTTCTATTTACCAAAAATTTTATAAATTTAGTCATCGATATAGTATCTGTTTCTTGGCTATCCTTTATTTTTGTAAAAATACGACTTATATCATCACTTGTAATTATGGGCGGTTGGCTACTAGCGGGATCTGCTTGATCATTTGATGAATTCATCTGCTGTTCTGGTTCATTCATCGGTTGATCTTGTTCATTCATTTGTTGTTCTGCTGGTTCATTCATTTGCTCATCTGACTCACTACTAGAAACCGATTGATCATCTGATACACTTGTAGTTTCAGATTGTTGATCCGATGGATACATTTTATTCATATTATCCATATAAATTTTTAAAGCAGCATCTATGGAAGCGGCACATTTACCACTATTAGCTGTGATATCTCTCTCCATCATTTTTATATATTGTCCGAATTTCTCTTCAGCCTTTTCTTTTGTATCTGGAACAATATTGTAATTCATTTCACCTACGAACAAATTAACGCATTCATTTGATATAGACATAGTAAATCCGCTTGGTTTTTTATTGAATTTCTTTTCAAAATTATCAATATATGTTGACCATTTTTCAAGTAATTCTGATTTATTCTCCTCGCTACAATATAATATAGAATCATTTAGAGTATCAAATTTTGTGTCTGCTTCATTCTCATCGTCTGGTACATCATCCGTTATACTATTTGGATCACATTCATATTTCTTTAATGCTTCAGCTGCTTTTAAAGCAGTATTCGTTTCAACTGGTGATTCAGTTGTCGAACCAATTGGCGAACCAGTCATAATATGATTAACATAGTCATTCAATATATCCATAGATATTTCAACATATTCACCCTTTCCACTTTTTAACTCTACTGTAGATCTATCTACATGTTTTACCTTGTCCATAGCAGACAATAAATTCACAAGGGCTATATTTTCTGGACGGGTTTCATTATATCGCATGGCAGTTCGATCTGCTATATCGGCCTTATTTATTTCTGCGTCCCAACTATTAAATGCCTCTATTGCGGGGGTATTGAGTCGCTCATCGCTATTATTATTTATATACGGTTTAACACAAAATAAGCTTGTTATATCTTCCAAAAATGGTTTATTATACAAAACACCTATAGTCTGATATATATTTCCGGTAGCATCAACATATAGAGTGTGTTGGCCCATGGATTGGTCGTATGGCGGTATGTATTTACCGATAAAAGATTCAACAACTATCATTCCGTTGGGGGTTATGTTTACATTATTGTTGGTAAACCAAGCAGTCAGTATTTCAGTAGCATTGCTAGCATTGAATATGGCGTCTTTTGAACCGAGTTTAAGAGAATCGACTATTTCATACTCATTTGTATTTTCTGTGCGTCGAATGGTTATAAAGTGACCACCGTTTAGCTCACCAGTTGTTAATATAATACCGATTGGATTCATTTTAAGAGCATTTTGTATGCTGGCAATCGATAAATTAATATCATTATTATATGCTAATTCGGAAAATTTATAACCGGCAATAGATAAAGCAGTTGTTACATCCGCATATGAATAACTTCCACCAGTACTACATGGGTCTTTATCTGTTTGACCCAAATTAGTAGTATGTGCTTCTAATATTTTACATATCGAGTATAGATTTATAGTGTCCGTATCCGTTTTTCGCAATAATTTTCTTAGTTCATTATCACGGTCTCTATCTGTGTTAATTTTATACTCTTTGCTATCATCGGTTGATACAAATATATTATTTTTAAACATATTATTCAATGCGTGTTTCGCACATAATGCGCGATCTTGTGGTTCATCTTTGTAATCGGCTATACTATCAATTTCCTTAACAGCTGGGATAGTATCATTATAATATTGACTACATAATTGTTTTAGCTGTAAATTACAGTTATCGGTTGATACAGCAGACTCAGAAGATAAAGAGCCACTTGTTGTCAAGGAGCCGTCGGCAGACACAGCAGAGCCACTGGTTGAGGGAGACTCAGAAGATTCAGAGTCAGCAGAGCCACTTGTTGTCAAGGAGCCGTCGGCAGACTCGGCAGACATGGCAGACTCGGCAGACTCAGATAAGCCGTCGGCAGACTCGGCAGACTCGGCAGACATGGCAGACTCGGGAGACACAGACTGTTGTGCTTGTACAGTTTCTAGAGCTTTATACATTTCGTTAAGTTTACTAAGTTGCCCATTAGAAAGTTTAATTTTAGTTTCTAATTTAGTTTTGTCCATGATATAGCTTTTTTTTTTGCTTGATTTTTCTAATTTAGTTAATTTGGCTTTCGTGTCATTAATTTCTTGTTTTTTATTTGTTATCTGTTCTTGTAAATTATTTAATTGTGCGGTTATATCGTTACCACTAGACTTAGAAGAGCCGTCGGCAGACACGGAAGAACCGTCGGCAGACACGGAAGAACCGTCACTAGACAATGTAGACTTAGAAAATGGGTTACCAGAGCCAACATACACCTTAAGAGTTTTTCGATTCAGATGTGTATCTCGCTTATTTCTTTTCTTAGAGTTTTCATATTGTCCTCGTTGTGTTCTTAATTTATATTTTTTTCTAGAAGCATTCCGTTTTAACTTTATTTTGTTCAATCTGTTTTTAGAAAGTTTCATATATATATACTTTAAGAAAAGTATTTATTTCGTATTTATTTTATAAACTTATATTAATATGACTGGTAATAACAGAGATTATTGTAAAAATGCCACTTCACCTATAAATATATCAATGAGCGGTATTATGGGTCCATGTGTTTTAAAATGTGATTACAATTATGATTATGGAACATATTCTCCAAATATCACTAATTCAAGATCCTATTTATCCTTAAACTATTCCGGAAAGACAAATCCAGTAAAATATAACGACGAACAATATAATGTTACTGAAGTAAGAATCTATCGTCCATCGCTACACCAATATAAAGGTAATACTGCCGACGGAGAAATTCTTATTATTCATAATGGTCCTGGTAAAAATTTAATTGTTTCAGTTCCGTTCATAATAGGAGGAAAAACAGACAAAGGGTCCGTTCAGTTAGCTACACTATTAAGTGAAGCCGCGCTAAGAACACCAAATGCGAATGAATCTGTCACCGTGTCAATGGGCAATTTTTCATTAAATAATTTCTTACCGAATAAAAAAGGATATTTTTCTTATACTGGAACATTACCATATGGAACATGTAACGGGTATTATTCCTATGTTGTTTATAACATAGATGACGCGTTAAATATCAATTTGGAAATATTAGCAAAATTAAATAAAATCATTAGCAAAACAACGGCTTCTATAAAGGATAATAATTTTTTCTACAATAAAAACGGCGCCAACTCGAAGGGGCAAGATGATAATATATATATAGATTGTCAACCAGTTAATGAGGAGGGACAATTATTGGTCCAAGAAGGAACATCTGTTCAAACAGCTACTAAATCCTCTGGCCCAACTATTGAAGCAGTAGACGATGGTTATCAAATGCTAGAGGGTTTATTGATAGGAGCAATATTAGTATATGGACTAGTATTTGTGTTTAAGAGAATGCGAAGGAGTTCTTTAGACGCGAAATAACAATCGCAGTAGCCATAATAAATTTTATATAATATGTTTCAAGTAATCATTCGATATAAATGATTACTTGTTTATGAGAATGTTTAGGTTAAATGTGAATGTTTAGGTGAATGAATATGAAAATGCTTAGACAACCGATGTAGTATCTTGTACATCCATAGCATCATGAATATCGTCACTCATTGGGTTGTATTGAAGATTGCTGGGTCCAGCAGTTTCTACTAAAGGAGCCATTTGTTTTACAACCTCTTCCTCTAAAGTTACTGGAAATTGATTAAACGCGCTAAAATGGCCACTCTTCTTTAATTCAGTGGGCAAATATCTTTCAATCGCAAGAGAACCGGAAGAATGGCTGGATCGGCGAATCAATTCATAAGCGGCAAAAAGTCCAACTACTCCAATAATAGGATGTGTACGAGAAAAAACATAGAATGCCAATAATATGACAGCGATATTACCGTAAATATTATCTATTAAATTGGCAACACCAGAAGGTGTTTGAATATTGAAAACGCTGTATAAAATTAAAACAGCAAGTAGAGCAAGGTGATGATAATTACTCTTTTTAAACAAATTTTGGTAAGATTCCATATATCATATTATTATATTTTTTATTTTTATAATACCATTCTAAATATTTTAGAACCGCGTAAATCTTCGCAATCGCCACAATCTTCGTAGTCGCCACAATCTTCGCAATCGCCACAATCTTCGATGTAATATTAATATAAAATTGAATTAGATATAAAATCATTAAATACAATAACAGACTACTATCATGGCATACTTGGGTAAAAAAGGCTATTCGATTTTAAAATCAAATTTAACTACAAAAGAGCAACAATTTATTCGAGATGAGCTCACTGTAAAAGCATATATCCCTAAATCTCCAGTTCAACCGGAACCATTTTCCATTTATCGCGAATCGCCTAATAAATTTTATGTTCCTAGATATTTCGGCGTAGACACATTTGGCGATTTTACTGAAAACAAAATTCCACACGGAGATAATATTGACATTAAATTCACTGGTGATTTGAGAGAATATCAAATAAATATAGTTGATAAATACATTAATTTTGTAAAAGACAGTGGTGGTGGTTTATTAGATGTTGATCCGGGCAAAGGTAAAACAGTAATGGGTTTGTATATTATCGCCAAATTAAAGAAGAAGACACTTGTTATTGTTCATAAATCGTTTCTATTAAATCAGTGGATAGAGCGAATTCAGCAATTCTTACCTAGTGCGAGAGTTGGAAAAATTCAAGGTCAAATTATTGATATTGAAAACAAAGATATTGTAATTGGAATGTTACAATCCCTCTCTCAAAAGGAATATCCAGAGAATTTGTTTGATAGCTTCGGTCTCACTATATATGACGAAACACATCATTTGGGCGCAGAGGTATTTAGTCGATGCATGATGAAAACGATTACTAACTATACATTGGGACTATCTGGAACGATGCAAAGAAAGGACGGGCTTACCAAGGTATTTAAAATGTTTTTAGGAGATATCATTCACAAGGAAAAGACGGATACAACGGAACATAAAGTAATTGTAAAGGCGATTCATTATAAAGTGGACGATGAGGATTTTAATGAAATCAAATATGATTATCGTGGGAATCCTCTATATAGCACGATGATTTCCAAGTTGTGTAGCTATAACCACCGATCCGAGTTTATTTTAAAAGTACTAGAAACCGAATTACGCAATAATAATGAACAACAAATTATGATTTTAGCACATAATAAATCATTAATTACCTATTTACATCAAGCAATTGAACATCGAAATATAGCTACGGTTGGCTATTATATTGGTGGGATGAAGGAAGCAGATTTGAAAATAAGCGAAGGTAAAAAGGTTATTATAGCTACTTATGCGATGGCATCCGAAGGATTAGATATCAAAACATTGACAACATTGATAATGGCATCTCCAAAAACGGATGTTTGTCAATCGATTGGTAGAATTTTAAGAACGAAGCATACATCGCCGCTTGTAGTAGACATCATTGATAAGCACGATATTTTTGAAAATCAATGGCATAAAAGGAGACAATATTATATGAAACAAAAATATAATATCATTTCGACGGACAATACGGGCTATTTTAAAAACACATGGACTACTGTGTATGACCCAAACAAAAGTGAAGAAAGTATTAAAAAAATAAAGAAAACAGAAGAGCCGTTGAAGGGTGTTTGCCTAATTAAGTTATAATTTCACTGCGAATAATCTAATCTAACCCATATAATTTATTTAAACGCTCTTATTGTAAGGAGCAGAATCACCAAGATGTTTCCAAGAATTCATACAAGTATTGGTCGGTGTAAATGGTACTGGATTAGCTAATGCGGATTCGTTGGAACTTAACATAATACCTCCGGCAGAATAGCCAGGTGTGCTGGCAACATTAGATAGGTATTGGCTATAACCACCGCGTTGCATATGTTTCTTCGAATGGCGACGCTTCTTGCTAGAATGGGATCTTCTCTTTTTGCTGTAGTGAGACATTCTCTTTTTGCTCGAATGGGATCTTCTCTTTTTGCTAGCGCGCTTTCTGCCTTTACCACCAGATTGCTTAGATGCGTCCATATTTGTGTCGGATGATATACCTTTACTATCATACTTGGTGAATTCAGCCAAATGAACAGACCCTCCGGAATTAACTCCAGAAGAGGATGCCAAATTTTGGCTAGCGGCGAATCCGTAACCATTACCACCTCTGTATTTTTTACTCATTCGATTCTTTCGACTCATTTTACCATGACCTCTCCTTTTTCCACCAGTCTTTACAACTTGATATAGACCTTTCTGTTGTAATGCCAACTCACTATTTACAGAACCACCACATCCACTGACCGCGCCAACTTTGCTAGAAAACCCGGGGTTGGGAAAATGGGCATTTTGTGAATTAACTAATCCAGCTGATTGAACTAAAGACATTACTATATATATACCTCTTATAAAAAAGAAATTTGTTAAAAATAAAAATATGAAAAATAAGTTTTATATTTTTACTTGGTATAATTATTATTATATTTGGCATAATTTTAATTAGTGTATATTTTGCGACTACGATATTTTGCTAATATGATTATAGAACGCCGAGTCGATAAATATGGCAATAAGCATGGGAAATTGCCAGCTATTATAAAACCCGGCGTAGGTGGTGTCTTTAAAAAAGATAGTTCTAATAAAAATGTAACCAGTTCCAATGGTGGCAATGAGTAAACAAAGTACTATGATAGACTCCAATAAGCTTCTAGATCGCATAAATAAATACTGTATTATATATAATATACATTAAAAATATTAGGATTCATTCTTCTCAATTTCTTTGAAATTTTTTGCGGATAGGGGATGAATAATTATTTGGTTTGCTTAATTTTGTTACCGATAACGATTTTTTAGCGTCGAGTATTTGCCTAGATATAATATTTCCTTGAATAGCAACTTTTAATGGAACATATTTATCGAATTTTTTATTGTACATACATTCCATCTTAACGCATTTATCTAAATTGACAAATTTATCATCGTTTATATTTTCAAATTCATCATCGTCATCACTTTCCTCTAAAGCGTCCAAATTTTCATTTTCTTTTATTTTTCTAAACAATCGATTCATCATAACACTTGTTTTATAATCTGGTATAGCAGCAATATCAAAAAACTCTAGATTGTTTCCACTAATGTTTCCGCTATTATTACTGCTTCTCACATACAAGTGATACACATCATTTTGTATATCTGGTCTAACTGAGAATATTTTATTTTCGTTTTCATCCACATCAGTAGACTTATACAATGTTGAGTTATATAAATTTGTTTTACCATTAAAGTCACGATTTTGTATAGAATATATTTCATATGGCAATTGTTTGGCACAAGCTATGGCATTCTCAAACGACGATTCAATAATTGGCAAACCAAAACATATTCCTCGGTTTGTTATAATCGTCTGTTTCAAATCGTGTTCAAATATATTTCGCAATAATCCCAATTTATATTGTTCATCATTGAATTCCACATTTTTTCCTTTGTAATAATGAATATTTTCAATCGAATAAAATTTCTTCTCATTCATAGTAAATAATGTACCATAAAAAATTGTCCCAAGTACCATTTTTTTATCAAACACTTGTGGTACTATATACATGTCTTTAATTGATTTATCTGCGCCTTGATTAAGCTCGATAAAGATACACACCTTTTTATCTTCAAAATAGGTGAACCAAGCCAAATGTTTCTTGCCCTTTGGAATTAAAAAATACATTTCACTGAAAACTTTCTTATGGATATTTTCATAAGAAAGTTTTAAATCTGGTAATCGTCTTAACAAATCATCTCTATTATTATATGATAGCTTCATACTATGTATAGAATAATGTCAAGTCATAGCTTTAAACCCTTTACATTGATAGTATGGATTAGTGTAACGGATTAGTACTGTAACGGATTAGTGTAACGTAGTAGCGTAACGGATTATTAGTAAGAAGAATAACTGCTAGATGAAAATGAACCACCCATTAATGTATCACCAGTCAATAGGCCACCCATATCATTCACATTTGGAACAGACTGTGTGCTAGGCACGGGCATAGATGTATTTAAAGACGAAGTTAGTCCATTCGTTTTTTTACTTTCACTTAATTCTTTCAAGTAATTTTTTAATTCATTTTTCATACTAATGCTTTCAGATTTTGAGACATCCGATTTCACATTATCATTTATATTTGTATACTCTGGTTCTGAAATGCGATGATGTATTGTTGTGTCCTTCATAGTATCAAATAATGCTTCATATTGTTTCTGGGGTTTATTTACTAAATCTTTTACTTTTGGAATAGTCAAATTTGTTTTAAAAAATGTAAACAAATAATGAACCAATACTATTAATATTAAAGATATAATACTCATTTGAATAATCCATGGAAGCATCTTATATATTTATTTATAAAGTTTTAATAGCGATAAAAACGTAATCAAATCTTCTTTTATTGATTCTGTAATTTCATTTTCATTTGTTTCAAAGTAGACTCTCTTATTATTTTCCAATATTAGTGTCAACAAACTAGTAGGGGTCAATTTGTATTTTTTTAGTTCCATCTTCTTATATGTATACTCTAGCGGCAAATAAAAGATTTCCTTTCGATTCTTTTCGTCGCTTTGTAAATTAAGTGAAATCTCTTGGCTAAATTGAACCCGTTCATAGTCGCGATTTTCGATTAATTTATATATTTTATTGTTTACGATTTCAAAGACGCCTTCATCTGTATCAAAATGTAAAATTTCACATTTATTTTGATAGTAATCTACCAAACATTTTGTATCTGTAATTTTTGTATCCAAATTTTTTAGTTCGCTAGTGGTCGCACCTAATGAATTATATTTACACATAGGGTAGATTAGCATTATTATATATTTATATATTAGCATAAACCATTTAAACCGATTCCACAAAAGATTATTAGTTATGACAGATATAGTACTAGTAGAAAAGACGGGCGAATTAAAGTCCAGTAAATATGTAGCTGGCAAAGATGAATTGTATAAGAAATGTAAATTCAAGAAGGATGAGAACTTCGAATTAAGGCATACATGGACTACTAAGAAGGACAAGTATTCGTTTAAATCAGTCTCATTATATGCCCGTGATAGTGGAAAGGCAAATACTGAAAATAAATATGATTTTCCGCCACCGATTGACAGTATTTTGTATTTCGGATGTATTGCTTTAGTCGCACAAAATGGAAGTGGTGAGTATGTTAACTTGTCTGTAGAAGAATGGGAGAAATTTTATGAAGATTTGTTTGGTGGATTTGAAAATTTGGCTGATACTGCTGTAGAGGATGAAAATGAAGAGGACGAATTGGCAAATATTCCGGCAGAAATGAAAACGAAATCTGGATATTTGAAAGACGGTTTTGTCGTGGATGACAATGAAGGTGAAAATAGTCATAGCGCTTCTAATGAAGAGGACGAGTGGGAGGATGATGACACATCGGAATTAGAGTTTGAGGAATACTGTTACAGCGACGAGAATTAAACTCTTGGAAATTTACTGAAATAAAATATAGATTTATTAAATTTTGATTATTCAAATGTAATAAATTATGTAAACAATTTTTCCTTTTCTTTTTTATCGGTCTATTATATAAAATGGCGTGTTCAATTAGTTGTATGATATCCGCTGTTTTCTTAATAGGTATGATATACTTTTACAATGCGACAGACAAAAGTGGTATTACTAAGCGATACAAAGAAATACTGTCCCCCGAGTTACAAGAGCGTTACGAAAGAATTACTAATGAGAGAATGACTATTAGTTACCATGGATATGGATTAGGAGTGTTAATTTCTCTCGTCATTATATTTTACAATCTAAAACTTAAGGGAGTTAAAATGAATACATTTTCTTTGGTATGTACGGTTATGGCAACTGCCTTTTTAACAAATTATTTTTATTACATGTTATCTCCAAAGTCGGATTGGATGTTGAATCATATGGACAATCAAGAAGAAGTAAAAGCATGGCTTCAAATGTATAGAGGGATGCAGTATAATTATCATATGGGAATGGCTCTAGGAATAATCGCAGTAGGTGTATTGGCATATGCGTTTAGATGTTAACTACATAAATAGTCAGTGTATAACACGATATAAAATAATGTAACTGAATTGCGAATGATATAATGATAATAGATATGATTTATCATTATATAAAAAAATTGATTAAAAGAAATACATCAATAACTATAGTAATAAGCGGAATATGCACAAAATCGAGAATTCAGACGAGTTTAGACAAAATGTTGTGGCCAAGTTAACCACTATATTGGATGATGAAACGGTCTCTTCTAATTTAGAAAAGGGTATATTTAATTATAGTTTAGAACACGCCGAAAAGTTAAATGTAGTAAAAAAATGGGATAATAGTTATTTTGTTAAGATTTATTTGGATAGATTGCGAACTATTTACATTAATTTAAAGCACGATGGCATTAAACAATCCATGAAAGATAAAACAATTAAAGCTCATACATTGGCATTCATGTCTCATCAAGAAATGAGACCGGATAAATGGAACGATCTTATCCAAGATAAGAAGATTCGAGATGAAAATAAATATGAGCCAAAATTGGAAGCATCTACTGATAATTTCAAGTGCTGGAAGTGTAAGTCCAAAAAGTGTACTTATTATCAGTTACAAACGCGTTCTGCGGATGAGCCTATGACAACATTTGTAAACTGCTTAGATTGTGGTAATAGATGGAAGTGTTAAATTAGCATATCATAATGAACCAAAAAATAAAATAAAATAAAAATAAAATATATATCATGCAAACCAATTGTAATTACAAATATAATATCTATAGAATAATAATTTTGACCTTTATAATAACCGCATTATGGGATGTTGTGCTTAGAACACTATCATTATATAATCCTATACCAAGTGTAAAAGCTTTTTTTCCATTTATACAATATTTGGAACCTTATTTTATGAAACATACTCTGTTAGCTGCGGCATTAATTGCTGGGTTTGTTGGCGCCACTACTCAAGTAATTATATTGTATTTTATGGCCCTTCCTACTCGTAATAGTTCATTGAAATATATAATTCAATTTTTGATATGGTCGTTTATAGTCAGTGCTCTTTATGGATTTGTAATGAAGGCGAGTAAATTATTTCCATATTTAGAGAAATATTATTACGAACCGTTAGGTTTATTCAAAAGTTTATATCACGATGGTACTTCCGGCCTAATCGTTCAAATTACACTATTATTTTTGCTAAATTATATATAAATGTCATCATGTACATTAGATGAAATAAAGGAAATGTTAGTTGTACTAAATAAAAATATCGAAAAAATGAATGATAAACTAGATATACTTTGTAATAATAGTAAACTCAATGAGGAAGTGTTTAGTGAATGTAAGAAAATGGGTTCTCATATTGATTTTATTGAAAGCGTTTATGATAATATGAAACATCCTCTTAATTATTTATGTGGAACGATAAATACTATTTCTAATAACGCCAACAGCAACAACAAGACAATATGTAACGAATCCGCATAAAAAGGAATGAAATGTGACAACAATAAAAAATAGTAGCAATGTTATTATTTTTTATTTTGTGTTATTAAGCCGTCGGCAGACATGGCAGACTACACTAATATTTCTAGGTCTCTTAGATGCCAATATTCTGATGCGCCATTCGGCAATGGTCTTCGAATAATGACTGGGATTTTCTTTTCTTCAAGCTCTTTTAATGCGATTAAATATCCATCTATCATGTTAGGCGTTATCGGTATGAGTGGCTTGGCTCCATTATTTATTTGCTTTGCGCGTTGTCCCAATATTCTTGTCTTCTCATATTTTGTTAACATTGGAATAGTCTTATGTAAATCATCAACAATAATATTGTCCTTGTTTCGCTGAACCTTTGCTAAATTATAAATTTCATCATAATTATGTGAAATCGATTCGGGGTGTTGCTCTAATATATAATTTTCTCTCAATTCTCTGTCAAATTTTTGTAAATAGTCGTCTTCTTGATCTTCGTCTGCGTCAGATTCATAGTCAGAATCATTTTTTTCAAATACATCTGGAATATTCAATTTTACAACTGGCAATGCTTCAATTTGTCTTGAAGATTTTTTAACATTTGAAGTCTTCTTTTTGCTTGTTATACTTGATTTTTCATCAACGCTAATATCATCATTATCCGAATTACCCGCACTTTCATTTTCATCATTATCAGTTTCTACTTCACTTTCTTCGACCACATCATCTTCCGCATCATCGTCAGCATCTTCCTCTTCACTATATTCACCAACTTCATCTACATCGTCTGTTTTTGTCGCCTTTTTCGTATCGACCTTACTATTAATATTATCTGTTTTTGTATTTACTTGTGGAAATGTAGGTTTACTTGTTTGTTTATTTTCATCCACTGAACTTTCATCGTCACTCATATTTTCAATATCTGATTGTTCTAAATCGCTCATTCTTATAATAATATATTATTTTTACTTTTAAATAACATCAATTTTATTTAAAAAAATAATATATTATATTTATCCGTACTATTTTATAAGCACTATTTTTATCAGCATCATTTTATAAGCATCATTATCATTTTATAAGGTCGGTCACCACATGTAACTTTAATTATTCTTTTCCGTTTTCCAAGCAGTATCACATTTAGCACATAAATATATATACAACTTATTCGTGTCATCATAACGAATATAAATAACCTCTCTATCTCCACCATCGTGATTACTAGTACATTCGCTGTTTGGGCATTTGATTGTATTAATTCTAGGCAATGTAGGATCTAACTTGGTATATTCATTAATAATATGGTTATATTTCTGCTCACTTCTTTTTAACTGGCTCTTTGAAACACAAATATTGTTTTTTGTAAGTTCTGTGTCTTCATTACCACAATTTCTACAATAATATATCAACGAATTTTCATCCTCCGCGGAGATTCTGATATAATACATATTGTCGCATTTATCGCAAAAGTGCATCTTCTTGAATACTATATATATTATTTTATTATTTATTTCATTTCAATTTTATATTAAATAACAGTGTTTACTATTTTACTATTACTATTTTTACTCTTTGATTTCTAAAAATTTAGTATATGTTTTTTCCCAATTTATGTGTATAGTCATACTATAAATATTTGTTTTAACCATTTCACTGGTCTCTGTACGCTTCTCCTCTAAAATCGCGAGTATGCCAGATCGATTCTTTTTAAACTCCGATTTCATTTCATTTTCAAACATATCATTAAATGGCGCAATCGACCATCCAGAATCTTTGGATAAAATACTATTTACAGAAAAATCAATATTTTTAAAAGCGATGATTTTGTTATATTTTATCATATCGGGATGATTTTCAGTGAAACCGGGTTCGTGTAATAATGGCATTTTATCCATAATGCTCACAATAGTCAATAATATAGTTCTTATACTTTGACAACCAGTCCACTGATCACCGCGCCACGTATTTAAAATAGATAAGCATATTTTGCCCGACCGATACATGTTTGGATGAAATCTGGTCATACCATCATTTGTTTTAAACTCCATCTTTGGAGGTTTATGTGGGTAATCACATGGAAATGTAACTTCAAAAAAATAATTTCCGCCGAAATACAATGTATCTTTTGGTCCACAAATATATACGTATCCCTTTAATATATTGCTTTCGTCGTGCTTATAATATATTCCTTCCGTATCTAACGGATTTTTAATCATTTCTTTTACATCTTTTAATAAACGCTTTATCGTCTCTTTTGTTATAACAATCGGTTCATTCGCATCCATTTTTACACTATTTACTAATTCAGACATATGTTAGACTATTACTATATATATCGATAGGTTTATGTCGTTTTTATGTAATATGTATTTTTGCTAGGTGAATTTGCTGTATTTGGTAGACGACAAATATATAATTATGTAGTTCAATACTTCCTATTTATTTATTTGACTTTTGTATGGATATTTTAGAAACAAAATCTGATATTTTATCGCCGATATTTTTATTATTCATATATGATTAATAAAATTTCCTATTTAAAGGGATTAAATTATAAAAAATTGACCTAAAAATAAAATGTTTATATATAACATATTATATCAAAAATGAAACAATCATTTGATTCTTATTTAAATTCGTGTTATTCACAAAAGGGTGAAGGTCATACCCATACTAGAATCGGTGATAATGCTTTATCTATTAAAGGAGGTTCATATACAATACCCAATTTGAATGAATTCTATTCCAAATATGTAAAGCATGTTTTTCAAGACGGCAAGTTTGAGTTTCTTACTGAAAAGCAGCATATAGAAAAAGGGCCTATCTTGGTTGATTTTGATTTTCGATATGAAACGACTATTGAGCGTAAACAACATAGTGATACGCATATCAATGATATGGTCGATTTGTATTTTCAAGAAATCAAAGAAATTTTGAATATTCCGACCAACACGACAATTCCGGTATTTATATTCGAAAAGGAAAATGTGAATATGTTGGACAAGATTACCAAGGACGGTGTCCACATGATTATCGGTATTCAAATGGATAGAACATTACAAATTATTCTACGAAATCGCATCTCGACCAAACTCAAAGACATATGGGCTGATTTGCCTTTACAGAATTCGTGGGATGAAGTGTTGGATGAAGGTATCACAAAGGGTACTACCAACTGGCAGTTATATGGTTCTAGAAAACCAGGTAATGAATGCTATTTGCTGAAATACCATTACACTCTTGAATTGGATGGAAATGCGGATTGGTGTCTAAATATTCACGATGTTAAAAAATTCGACTTGAAACAA
>Ga0255130_1000283_pt1 | contig 15810 bp, 8 predicted proteins | sample Law_Yuk_RepB_8d_FD_188560 | JGI IMG/M metagenome (GOLD analysis project Ga0255130, IMG submission 188560) | Freshwater microbial communities from St. Lawrence River, New York, United States - Law_Yuk_RepB_8d | ecosystem: Environmental > Aquatic > Freshwater > River | place: USA: New York...
TTTCACGCATCGAATCGTATACAACTGAATTACTATCCAAATATAAATGATTTACTGCGATATTTTTTTGAAATTTTTGTAAAATATTCGGATAATTTTTTATAATATATGAGAAGTAAGCTGGTATGCCCATTGTAGCGGATATTATATAATATCGTATTATATTTTTAAACCCATTTGAAAAATCATTATATTCGGCGATACATTTAGGTGAAACTCAATAAAAACACTAATTAATTTAAATGAATATTTTAAAATCGATAAATATATTAATGAAAAATATTGTTATAACCCAAAATACTGGTGATACAAAAAGTAAAACTGGTATACCACCAAACATCGATGACAAGATAACGCTTGATAATCAAATACAATATTTTCATAATTTAGTTCAAACTACTTTGCTCTCCATTCAACGATATAAACAATTGGACATAATTGGAGCAAATGAATTAAATCAAGCCACGCAAAATTTAGAAAAATTATACCTAGAATTGTCTAACAATCGTTTGTTACTTAAACACAAAACCAACTACACAAAGATTCATGCGAATTTAGAGACCATTCGAAACGATTTAAATACCACTTTTAAACTATACGGCACCGAAAATATTCACGACTTGTTGAATGTAGCATTTGGTGACGGGTTTTTATCCACAGTTCAATGGGATAAAAATAAGTATGCTCTCTTGGAAAAACACTTTCATCCTATTCAATATAAAATTATGCCTTGGAAAACAGACAGATCCGCCGTTTCTCAAAACTTGATTGAAAAAAACAAAATCGTAGATGATATATTCATCGTCGATAAATCGGTTAATTTGGATTGCTTTGATTTATGTAGGACGAATCATATATTTCAAGCCAAAGTATATGGAATAAAAGTTGCCTTTCATAATTCAAAGGAGAAAATCACCATCATTGCGTCCGGTCTAGTAGACGATTTATTAATCACATGTATAGAAAACGATTATTTGAATTCGAAATTAGAACAATTGATTAAAGAATCGCCGTCGCACGCAAATTACGATGTGAATACATTTCAACGATTTATTCATTCTATTACATTAAAGGAATTGCTCGTATATTCTACTGATGAATTGATCAATAAGTACCAAGGATATGTTAGTCAAATCGTATTAATAAAACAAAAACCGATTACACAAGTCGTAAAGGAATTCATGAATAGCGATTTATATGGCCAGCGAAATACATTGATTCAATTATTATTGAAATCCGACGAACATGAATATCAATATTTGGCTTATTTGTTGTATGATTTATTATCAAATGACAGCAATGGCACCATTGATACGAGCGAACAAACATTATTATTTGATAGTCTACCTTGGAAAATTAAAAGCTTCTTTAAAGAAGCAATGAAGCAGACCATTACTTATACAAATACTTTGTCCAATTTTGATAACAATAAAATTCCGCTTGAACAGCAAATATGTTTGATGAAGGCGCCGGATTCTGTGAAAGAAAAAGCCATGAATAAATTGAAAGAAGTAAAGTCCAAAACGGATGATACCGGTTCAAAGGCGCGCAGTTACTTGGATGGCCTACTAAAAATTCCGTTTGGTATTTACAAGCGTGAATGGATTTTGACTGTTATGGATAGCATAAAAGATGTGTTTAAAAAATTAGTAGACAAAATTACTAAAATGGATTCTAGCTTTTCTATAGGTGTTGATGTAAATCGCATTACAAATATTCAAATTAAGAATATATGCGAACAGATCAAAAAGGACTATCTTGGCAATATGAATAACAAGGTCGCCGATACGCTAATCGCCAATTATACCCCCGATAAACGCAACGACTTGATTATAAATATATGTAATATTAACAATCTTATCAAAAAACAGAATCTAAAAATACATAAATTGGTTCATTCCGGTAAAAAAATTGAGTTTATGAAAGAAGAAATTAAACGCTTTGTCGAAGTTGTCAAAGATAATCAACCGGTTGTTGACCAATTGTATACATTAAAGAATATATCAAATGTATCTAGTGTTGATTCTATAATGGAAGATATTGCTATTATCGAAAAAAAATGGCAAGATATTAACAAGTATATGAATACTGTGAAATCTACATTGAATGAGGCTGTTCATGGTCATGAAAAGGCGAAAACTCAAACGGAACGAATTATTGCCCAATGGATAAATGGCGAACAAGGTGGTTACTGTTTTGGCTTTGAGGGTCCACCGGGTGTGGGTAAATGCTTAGCGAAGGACACACCTGTAATGCTTTCAAATGGGGATATCAAACTAGTTCAAGATATAACTATAGAAGATAAATTAATGGGTGACGATAGTAAGCCTAGAAATGTGTTGGCCTTAGGTACCGGACGAGAAAAGATGTATCGTATAGAACAAGTAAAAGGTGATGATTATGTAGTAAATGAAAGTCATATATTAAGTCTCAAAATGAGCAAGTCTGGTAGAAATGGAGATAAACACCAGACTATACTTGGAAAAAGATATTATAAAAATGATATTGTAGATATATGTATAAAGGATTATTTAAGTCTACCAACATATCTAAAAGAATGCCTTAAAGGATATAAGGTTGGATTGGATTTTTCTGAAAAAGAGGTTGATTTAGACCCATATGCGTTAGGATACTGGTTGGGTGATGGCACGTCGTCCACTTTTAGAATAACTACTATTGAACCAGAAGTAATAGAATATTTTAAGAAGTATGCTGGCGAATTTGGATTAATATTAACAAGAGGAACTTTTGGGACAAAACATGATATAACATATCATATAACTAGTGGTCAAAGAGGTGGAATTATGAGCGACATTAATCCTTTTTTAACTTTTTTAAAGGATTATGATTTGATCAATAACAAACATATACCTAGGTTGTATAAATGTAATTCGAGAGAAAATAGATTAAAATTATTGGCCGGACTTATAGACAGTGATGGATATTATGGGCCAAATAATAGTCTTGAAATTACTCAAAAAAATAAACAATTAGCTAATGACATACTTTTTTTAGTTCGCTCATTGGGAATGCGTGGAATGATGAAAGAATGTCAAAAATCGTGTTTATATAAAGGAGAAAGAAGATGGGGTACATATCAACGCATTACAATTACGGGTAATGGTTTGGATGAAATTCCAACTCTTCTTGATCGTAAACGCGCAAGAGAGCATAGACAAATAAAGGATCCTATGAATACTGGTATTACAGTTGTTCCGTTGGATGAAGATGTTTACTATGGATTTCAAATAGATGGAAATTCTAGATTTATGTTAGGTGATTTTACTGTTACACATAATACCAGCTACGCGAAGAAGGGACTGGCCAAGTGTTTAATCGATGAAAATGGAGAAACCAGACCGTTTTCCTTCATCGCGATCGGTGGACAAGATAATGGCAGTACATTAAATGGTCACAATTACACATATGTTGGATCCGAATGGGGTAAATTCGTTGATATTTTGATTAAAAATAAGTGTATGAATCCCATCATATTTATAGACGAGTTGGATAAAGTGAGTAAGACTGAACATGGTAAGGAAATTATCGGTATATTGACGCATTTAATTGATTCGACGCAAAACGACTGCTTCCAAGACAAATATTTTAATGGTGTCGACTTGGACTTGTCCAAAGCATTGTTTATATTCTCGTATAACGATGTAAGTGCGATTGATCGCATTTTATTGGATCGAATTCATCGAATTAAATTTGATCATTTAACCATTGAAGATAAAATCGATATTACTAGAAAACATTTATTACCGGAAATATTTAAAAATATGGGTCTTGAAGGGTGTATTGAGTTGACTGATGAAAATATCGTATTTATTGTAGAAAATTATACGAACGAGCCCGGTATTCGAAAGTTTAAGGAATTATTATTCGAAATTATTGGCGAAATAAATTTGTCTTGCTTGAAAAATTACGATAGTATTGTGTTGCCTATTAGACTATCTAATGATGATATTAAGAACAAATATTTGAAAGAACGACACGAAAATTTAGAGAAAAAGATACCCGTTCGATCGTCAGTTGGTGTGATTAATGGTCTTTGGGCCAATTCGATGGGGCAAGGTGGAATCATTCCGATCGAGGCGAAATATTTCCCATCCACCTCTTTTATGGAGTTAAAATTGACTGGCCTACAAGGTGATGTAATGAAAGAAAGTATGACCGTCGCAAAGACACTTGCTGCTTCTTTAGTAGATAAAGAAGTGATGAAGAACAACTTGAAGGAATACGAAGAAACGAAAATGCAAGGAATTCATATTCATTGTCCGGAAGGCTCTGTTCCCAAGGATGGTCCTAGCGCCGGAACGGCTATTACATGTACTTTATACAGTTTACTTACTAATAAAAAAATAAAAAATACGGTTGCTATTACTGGCGAGATTAATTTACAAGGATGTGTAACCGCGATTGGTGGGTTGGATTTAAAAATATTAGGCGGCTTGAAAGGCGGTGTTAAACAATTTATTTTCCCAAAAGAAAACGAAAAAGATTATAACACATTTGTTGAAAAGTATAAAGATAAGGGACTTTTGGATGGAATTGAATTTCATTCAGTAGAAAATATTCAACAAGTATTACAATTAATTTTTGATGATTAATTTTGGTCATTGTAAAGAATAATATATTATCTATCTAAGATATATATAATATATTATGCCGATGGAATTAAGTATACCTAATTTATTCCAGTTTTGTTCAGCAATGGCTCCATTATTGCTTGTATTTGGATTAGTATTCATATCTATGTTTAATGGCGATTTGAAAGGAATAATATATTTAGTTGGTGTTTTAGCAGCAACTACTATTAATTCTTTTATCGCACCGTCCGTTGGTAAAAAAACCTCTGGTGACTTGCCTCAATTCTGTAATTTAATCAAATTTCCGCGTGATTTGGATGAGTACATATACCCTGCGCATAATAGCATGTTTATAGCATTTACATTGGCGTATTTATGGTTTCCTATGATTTGGACTTCTAAAAATATCAATTATCCAGTTTTAATATTCATATTCGGATTGTTGGGTGTTGATAGTGTGTCTAAATTGATGAATGGATGTACTACATTCGTTGGAGTATTTACGGGCGCTATAGTTGGGTTTGCTCTAGGCGCTGCTTGGTGGGCTATTTTCAACTCTCGTCCAGAATTTTTATTTTTTGGTACTGAAACATCCAATAATGTTGTTTGCTCTAGACCTAAAAAGCAAACATTCAAGTGTAATGTTTATAAAAACGGAGAGATAGTTGCTAGTAACCAATAAGTAGTAAATAGCTATCAGTATGTTGTGAGTGTAAGTAAATATTTATTCATATTGTAAGTAAATATTTAGCTATATTATGCTAAGACAAATTATACGTCAAGTTAAGTTCTAAGGCATAAAGTGTACATAGTTAGCAGTCCACCAAGTCATAAACTCTTTAATGACTTTGCCTTTGTGAAAACTCGCGGTTAATAATTTCGGATTCGGATTCGGCTTTTGCCATGTTTGTATGAAATATTGAATTATACTTGATGTAATTGCTGTTTTGTATTTTTCATCTAATTGTTGCTCTGTAAAAATTGGATTTTTTATTCGTTGGTTTACCTCATTATGAAACGATAATAACATCAACTGTAAATCTCGTTTACTGCGTATACTATTGACATTCAATGTTCCCATTTTTTGCTTAGCATGTCCAGCACACTCTGGGCACGGCAAATTACTACATATTCGTATTATTAACGAAATCAAACTTTCTTTAATTAATGGAAAACTTTCCTCTTTTACTTTTTCTGCTAAAGTATGAAACAGATACCAAGTGCATGGACCCCAAGTTTTTGTCATTCTCTATTAAATATATATAAAGGGTTTTTTTTTATTTCCTTATATATGAATATTATTTTAGAAGGGGGTATTAATTTTTATGACGAATTAAATAATATAGATACGGATGATGAAGACGAAAAAAGTTGCTTATTAACAAATATGCCACTCGATAAAAACAGTATCAAGTTACCATGTAGTCATGAATTTAATTTTTTACCATTATACAATGAAGTATTTCATCAAAAGGTGAAATCTTCGACATCACATTTAAATACAGATAAATTAGCGTTTAATCAAATTAAATGCCCCTATTGCCGTCAAAAGTTCGATTTTTTATTGCCGCATATTCGGTTGAATAAAGATATGCTGTTTTGCGCAGGAGTAAATACGCCAGAAGCGCTTTGTATGGATTATCACACATGTGAATATATGTTTAAAAATGGAAAACGGGCGAATGAATATTGCTCAAAAACGGCTTATTATGGTGTAGCTGGATGCTATTGTCCTACGCATCAAATTTCTATGGAAAAAAAGGGGTCTTCGAAAAAACAGACGAATATAGTTATAGATTTATCGGGTGACATATCCAATGACAAATCTACTGTAAATGCTGTGTTATCTAATAAGACCAATGTTTACTGTATGGCTGTACTTAAAACTGGAAAGCGACTTGGGCAAGACTGTGGGTCAAAAACTTGTACGGAAAGCACCCAGTTTTGTAAGCGCCACTTGCCAAATTGATGAAATGATATTGATATTATATTGATATTGATCACATATTCACCTATTCGTATATAATTAGAATATTATATACGAATGTTTATTGTTTTATTAGTATTAGTATAACATATTTTATTTCAAAGAATCATATAACTTTATATATGCTTTTACATTATTTTCTTTTATTATATCATTCAATTCCTTACATATATTGGATTGTTCGTAACGATTATATTTACCACCACATATCTTCGCCATGATATTATCCGGATCAAGCGTTTCACATATTAAATTATTTATCATCATTTTGTCATGTTTTTCCATTAATACGTTATATAATGTCTCTCCATTATATGGGATTTTTCTCACGCCTTCGCATACTTCCACTAGATCTTTTGCCTTCACCATTTCTCTTTTGTAACATACTTTGTGTTCCTTGCTGATTTGTATTGAGGCGGATGGAACATTTTTTCCTAACGCGTTTTTATCAATCGCAATAATATGTTCAAAATTTGGTTTTGTTTGAGTAATCGCTACAATCTTTTTTCCGCGAATGGTATGAATGTCCGGATTCAACTGTTCAATAGCAATGACTCCTTGGTTTGTAGTTACGGGCGTTCCCTTGGGAAAACAAATAGGAACCATGGCATCAGTAATACCATCTTTCAATACATTTACATTGGCTATAATGGAACCACTTTCTAATGTAACTATAATTTTATTTAAGTTAATTCCTAATTGTGCTGCGTATAAAGATTTCACCGTGTCAATTATATTTGCTTTGTTAACATCTGATAAGGTAGATAAGTTACCATTTGGTATAGTTAACTTTGCGCTATATTCTATGTATGGATCATTTGTGATCGGAATTACTTGACTCGTTATATTAGAAATATTCATACCCATGTTTGTAAGTAGCGATGTAAAAGTGTTATTACGTATAATTGCTGTGGGTGCTGCGGATATAGTTGATCTTACTGCTTCAGTGTATATAAATGTAACAGATGCCTTACCGTAAAAAGATGAAACTGTATACCCATTGATTAAATCACCATTCAATAGACCAAGTTTCTTTACTGTAGATGCCGATTCAAAAAAGACTGTTGTTAGATCAGTGTTTTCAAACGCACTTGTTCCAATGCTAGTTACTGACGATGGAATGTCAATGGATGTTATACCAGTTGCGTTTAGGAAAGCGCTTGTACCAATACTACTATATCCAGTGATGATGATTACTTTAGAATAATTGTTTAATATACTACTTACAATCGTACTTGTTAATTCACCAAATCCATTTAATACTAACAATTGGCTGTTTGCCACCACATTTTCTTTTCCCAAAAAATATTGCGGTGTGCTTTTGTTTTGTATAGCATATACTGGATAATTTATTGCTGACTCTAATTTCGCACTTGTTAATCCAGATCCTTGAAACGCCTTGAATCCTATGCTTGTTACTGAATTTGGTATAATTATTGTATTTAAACTTGTTGCGTTTTGGAATGCGTAATCTTGAATTGTTGTACCGTTGATTGGTGTTTGAATTGTTACTGATGTTAGATTGGTAACGTTTTGGAAGGCATAACTGAAAATATTGGTTACGTTTACTGGTATGGAATAGGTTGTTTGAGTATTTCCTAATGGATATTGAATCAAATTTGTTTTAGCTTTATTGAATAATACACCATTACTATCTGATGAATAAATAGTATTCATTGGATCAACATTGATTGATTGTAAATATTTCGCAAGTTGGAACGCATAAGTACTTATGTTAGTGACCATACTTGGTATGGTATAGGATGTTTGAGTATTTCCACATGGATATTGAATTAAAGTTCTTTTACTTGAATTGTATAATACACCATAACTATCTGTTGAATAATTACTTGAATTAGATGTAAAATTGGTTAGATATTTTGCGCCTTGAAACACATTTGTACTAGCAAAACCGGTCACGGAACTTGGTATAGTATAAGATGTTTGGGTATTTCCTAATGGATACTGAATTAAACTGTTCTTAGCAGCATTGTATAATACACCAGAAATATCGGAGAAAGAAGTATTACTTGGATCAACAATAATTGAAGTTAGACTTGTCGTATTTTGAAATACAGCTGTTGTGCCAATGCTATTGACAGTTCGTGGAATGGTTATCGATGTTAAACTTGTCGCGTTTTGAAACGCATTATTTCCGATTGTGGTAAGTGTTGGTGTTCCATCAAATGTCACTGTTGTCAAACTTGTCGCACCTAAAAACGCAGATGAATTAATATGTAACACTCTGGATGGTATAGTGATGGATGTCAGTCCAGTCGCATAGTAAAACGCATTACTTGCTATGCTGGTGAAAGTAGATGTATCTGGTAAAGTAACTGATTTCAAATTATTTGCTCCATAAAACGCATTTCCAATAATACTGGTTACTGTACTTGGTATGGTATAAGATGTTTGGGTATTTCCTACTGGATACTGAATTAAAGTGTTTCTACTCGGATTGTTGTATAATACACCATTATCTGAGTAATAAGTAGTATTACTTTGATCAACATTGATTGAAGTTAAACTTAGGGCATTTTGAAATACAGATGTTGTACTAATGCTTGTTACAGAAGCTGGAATAGTTATCGATGTTAAACTTGTCGCATTTTGAAACGCATTTTGTCCGATTGTTTTTAGTGTGGATGTTCCAGTAAATGTCACTGTTTTCAAACTTGTCGCACCTAAAAACGCATAATCTCCTATATTTGTAACAGTAGATGGTATTGTGATGGATTCAAGTCCAGTCGCACCAGCAAACGCATAATTTGATATATTGGTGAAATTAGATGGTAAAATAACGGATTTCAAATTATTTGCGCCTTGAAACATATACCAATTAAAAGTAACGGTCATTGTATTTGGTATAGTATAGGATGTTTGACTACTTCCCACTGGATACTGTAACATAGTTGTTTTATCCTTATTGTATAATACACCATAACTATCTGATGAATAATTCGGATTATTTGGATCGACATTGATTGATGTTAAACTTAGGGCTTTTTGAAATACAGTATTTGCGCTAATGAATGTTACTGAAGCTGGAATAGTTATTGATGTTAGACTTGTAGCGTTTTGAAACACATATCCATTTATTGTTTTAAGCATGGATGTTCCCGCATAGTTGACTGTTGTCAAACTTGTCGCACCAGCAAACGCATAATCTCCTATGCTTGTTACGGCAGATGGTATTGTGATGGATTCAAGTCCAGTCGCACCTTGGAACGCATTTAATTCAATGCTGACAAAAGTAGATGTATCTGGTAAAGTTACTAATTTCAAATTCTTTGCTCCTTGAAACGCATATGTATTTATAGTGGTCACTGTACTCAGTATAGTATAAGATGTTTGAGTATTTCCCACTGGATACTGAATTAACTGAGTTTTAGTAGAATTGTATAATACACCATTATCTGAGTAATAAGTAGTATTACTCGCATTAACATTAATTGATGTTAAACTTAGGGCATTTTGAAATACAGATGTGCCAATGTTATTTACAGAAGCTGGAATAGTTATCGATGTTAAACTTGTCGCGTTTTGAAACGCGTTGTTAGCTATAGTTGTAACACCATTCGGAATCGTAACAGATGTTATATTTGACGCATTCAAAAACGCACTTCCTCCTATATTTGTATAACCTTCTATAACTACATTTGTTTTTTCATCTAATAGAGCAGTAGCACCAGATAAAGCAACAGCAGCTGAGCCACTGAATATTTTTGTATCTAGGGCGGATACGGTTACACCCGTTTTGCCGAAAAATGTTTGGGGTGTATTGCTTAAAGTACTGCCAACCGTTGATACATCGGTATTTACCGTAAATATAGCGCGTGTTAATCCAGAATTTAGGAACGCGTTTGTTCCTATGCTTGTCACTGACGATGGAATAGTAATGGATGTCAAGAAAGTCACGTCTTGGAAAGCATTTGCTTCAATACTACTAAAACCAGTAATAGTTAGATTGCGCACATATGATAATCCATTATCATTCACAATAGTACTAGTTAATTGTCCAGTCCCATTAAAAACTTTATATGACAAATATATACTCATACTCGATTTGTTATATAATGTTTTATCGGGACCAGATGTAATACCGAGACCATCTAAAATGGTGGATTCTTCGAATGTGGCTGTTGTTATTCCCGAACCTTGGAATGCGCTTCCTCCAATACTGGTCACTGAAGATGGAATAGTGATGGATGTTAGGGCTGTCGCGTTTAGAAAAGCACTTGCTCCAATGCTTGTATATGTTGCGATTCGCACACTAGTTGCTCCATATAATAATGCGGTAGCACCAGATAATGATCCACTTCCATTAAATACTTTGGTAATCCATGATACCGTTATACCAGATTTTCCATACAGTGGGCCGGGGACGATGCCGGGTATTATAGCAAGACCGTCTAAAATGGTGGATTCTTCGAATGTGGCGGTTGTTATACCAGATCTTTCGAACGCGTTTAAGCCAATGAATGTGACTGATGATGGTATGGTAATGGATGTTAAAGTGCTCACTAATTGGAACGCTGACTCTTCTATTATAGTGACGGAATTGGGAATTGTAATAGATGTTAATCTAGTATCATAGAACATATATATTCCAATTTTAGTTATGGAAGACGATAATGTTACTGATGTCAATCCAGTCGAACCATAAAAAGCCCATCTGTCTATGTTAGTGACAGAATTTGGAATAATGATGGATGTTAGAGAAGTCGCATAACTGAACGCACTATCTCCAATGCTTTTTACAGACGATGGAATGGTGAAAGATGTTAGACCAGTCGCCTTATAGAACGTACTTATTGGTATTGAACTTATTGAAGAAGGAAAGATTGCCGTTTTTAATCCAGTCGCGAATGAGAATACATTTCCGCTAAAACTTGTTACAGAAGATGGAATAGTAATGGATGTTAGTCCACTCGCATAAGTGAAAGCATGACTTGAAATAGTTTTCACAGATGATGGAATTGTAATAGATTTTAAACCAGTAGCACCTTGGAAAGCGCGCGTCTCTATAGTTGTTACTGAATTGGGAATAGTAATGGATGTTAGACCAGTAGCACCTTGGAAAGCACTTGCTCCAAGGATGGTCCATCCATCGCCTAAAGTAACATTTGCTGGAGAACCCGCGGCTATGTAATTCGCGTTAGCGAATGTCGTTGTTCCACTAACATATGGAATACTAGTAGACATTATATTATATTATATTATAGTTTAATATAATATAATATAATGTTATACATATCACACATAATAACTCACATATCACACATAATAACTCACATACCACACTGTGTAAATAACATATCTAGAATTTAAATTTTAAGGCAACTACTTGTTTCATATATATGTGGTAAATTACTCCCATTTTAAATCTTCAATTGTGTAAATTATGATTCATATGTTTTTGCCTCCTTTATTTTATTATTGGTGTGAGTAAAATTACTTTTGCTAAAATATCGTCGAAAAACAATAAATCAATTCTAAGTCGTATGTATTTCGACTTTTCTGGACATGTTTCAAACCATCATAAAATCACCATATTTTATCCCCGAAATTCAGTCGCGACGATTTGACTTTTTGGATTTTGCTTTTTCGGGACATGTTTTTCATGTAGGTAAATTGCGCTACACAATTTTCAAATCTCGAAGCCTCCTATAAAATCATGTAGGTCATGTAGGGAACTACCTACATATGAAGGGAAGTTTTTAGAGTGAAAAAAATCGGTGTGTTTTTGATATATGTAGCAAAGTCACTTTTTTTCAAATTTCCAATTTCATTTTTGATTTTTGAAAATTACACAAGGTTTTTATGCGTGTTTTTTTTATTTTTGATTTGTGAATTGAAAAATCATGAAAAATGTGTTTTAGACCATAATGCTCTGATTTTTATTTTTTATTGAAAATATTTGTTATGATAATTTTTTGAATATTTATAAAAACGATTTAGGGAAATCTTATAGAAATCTTATAATAATATTATGCGTTTTTTAAAAGATTTAAACGCATAAGATTATTATAAGATATTATATATAGGAATGCCAAAGATAAAGATAGATTATTCCAATACTATATTTTATAAGATTTGCTGTAAAGATGTGGCTGATTTGTATATTGGTCATACTACAAATTTTGTTCAGCGAAAACACTCACATAAACAAGGTTGTACAAATATAAAATCGTCAACATATAATTGTAGATTATATACATTTATACGAAATAATGGCGGATGGGATAATTGGCATATGGAAATAATAGCATTTCATGAATGTAATGATTTAATGTCAGCTAAGAAATACGAGCAATATTATTTTGAAAAGTATAATGCTACATTAAATAGTATAGAACCATTACCTACGTCATATTATAAATGTAATAAAAATACTAACGTCGTATTACAAGATGAAAATAAACAATCATTATATTGTAATGCGTGTAATATGTATTTTAGTTCAACCAGTGCGCAATATGTACATAATCAGTCTAATAAACATGCTAAAACTATTGAGAAAAATAGCAACATTATCATAGCAAATAAGGCTAAACATTATAATTGTATAAAATGTGACTTTGTATGTAGCAAACAAAGTGATTGGTCTAGACATGTAATGACGATTAAACATCAACATGGTGACAAAATGGTGACAAATGGTGACAATTTAACGCCAAATAACGCCAATTATGTATACATATGTGGATGCGGTAGTGCCTATAAATATAGACAAGGTTTGTCGCGCCATAAGAAAATATGCTCCGGACATCAAGGGAATACTGTTATACAAAATAATCTCATTCAAAATACATCTACTGTCTCTAATGTGATAAATTCATCCAATGAGATAGATAAAGAATTACTAATAAAACTCCTCTTGAAGAATCAAGATGTAATGGAAAAAATGATGGAAATTATGCCATCTATAGGAAATCATTCCCACAATACAACAAATAGTCACAATACACAAAACTTTAATATTCAAATGTTCTTGAATGAGCAATGTAAAAATGCGATGAATTTAACTGATTTTATAGACACTTTACCTATTACTGCTGAAACATATGACAATACGATCGAAAATGGACTTACGAAAACGATTACGACTATGATTACAAATGGGCTAAGTCAATTGGATATATTAGAACGACCGATTCATTGTACGGATGCCACTAGAAAAACAATCTATGTGAAAGAAGCGAATATTTGGGAAAAAGATACCGAATTATTGAAGCTACTATTTGGTATTAAAAATTTGGCTAGAAAACAGAGAACTATGATAAGTAAATGGAAGGATGTAAATGACGGCTGGGAAGATGATGATAACATTCAAACCAAATTAACTACTCTAATATGCCACTCTATGACTGATATTGAAAATGATGAAAAGGAAACCGGTAAAATTATACGGGCTATTGGAAAAACAACTTATTTGAGTAATCAAATAAAAAACGAGCTTACATTATTGAAGGAGTAGATTGAATTCAAAATAAAGATGTTTTATTTACATATAAATATGAACTGACTTAAAATAATAATAGCAGTAGTAATATAATAATGCTATTACTGCTATTTTTCTTTACTCTGGGGTTTGCTTATGACCAAACCATAACTAAACATTGTGTCGATATCGCACAATCATCTTATCTCGTTTCTTCTCCTAAAGAATGGAACTGTATTACATGTGATCCAGATGTTAAATTGGAATATGTGATTGAAGAGAATGGTGTACGAGCACTTCAAGGTTATGATAGTTATACAAAATCTATATTCGTCGCATTTAGAGGCTCTTCTAATATCCAAAACTGGATCGACAATATTCAGTTCAGCAAAATCTCGCCATATAATGACAAATCTATTAGTGTTGAAAAGGGGTTTTACAAGGCTTACAATTATGTAAAGCCCGAATTAATCGATAATCTGCCTACTTTAGCAAAAAAATACAATACGAATAAAATGCTCATTACCTCACATTCATTAGGTGCGGCCATCGGGACTTTAATGGCATACGATATTATTACTATGTTTCCAAGCTACACGGTTTCTTATTTAATTAATTTTGGTTCACCTCGTGTAGGTAATCCGGCGTTTGTTACCAGCTTTAATCAATACGCTAGTTCAATTATACATTATAGAATCACACACCATTATGATATTGTACCGCATATGCCAGAAGAAGTATTAGGATATTTACATATTTCGAATGAAGTTTGGTATAATGAAGATAATACAAAATACAAGACTTGTAGTGACTCTAGTGGGCAAGAAGATAAAACATGCTCTGATTCATGTTCTCCTACACATTGTACTAGCACGAGTGACCACTTGAACTATCTAAATGTAACAATGGGTGGTAGTCGATAAATAACTGCCTAGATAATGAATATATTTTGCTTAGATGGTGTATATTACCTAGATGAACATTCAAACCGAAATTCGAAACCATTTCCATATTACATCGGCCAAGCAAACTTTTATTACCATTATAAAATTTCCCATATACTATACATGGCTATAATACTTATTCAAAAGAAATTAAATATAAACATCGTATATATTTAATGGATACGAAAGAAGAATTGGTCAAGCATATTCGTGGTTGGATACAAATAGATAATGAAATAAACGCATTACAAAAAAAGGCAAAATTATTAAGAGAGGAAAAGAAGACTTTAACAACCTCTTTAGTAGATGTAATGAAAACCAATGAAATAGATTGCTTCGATATTAATGATGGGAAATTGATATATTCAAAATCAAAACATAAAAAGCCGATTAATAAGAAATCATTACATGACGCCCTTCAGAAATATTTTAAGGATGATACTGAACTTGCTGCTGAAGTAAGTGAACATATCTTGAATAGTAGAGAAGAAACAGTAAAGGAGTCTATTAAGCGTAAAAAATAAAAATAATTTAAATATTGAATATTATAATTTATTATAGGATGTTTCGTTATAATAAATTACTGAAATTAGTTGGTAGTTATAGTAGTTATAGTAGTGATAATGATAGCGATAATGATAAGTTGAATGGAGGTGCTGAATCGAGCGACTTAGTGGATGATAAACCGGTTATGTATGATATTCAGTATAAAAATGATTCTACCGTACGACCCGGTAATATTTTAGATACTATTGTTCAACATCCATTTATGGAGAATATTTCAACAAATACATACACCGCTTTAACAGTTGATTCTCCATGTAGAGAGAAAATATACTTAAT
>Ga0255130_1000288_pt1 | contig 15769 bp, 6 predicted proteins | sample Law_Yuk_RepB_8d_FD_188560 | JGI IMG/M metagenome (GOLD analysis project Ga0255130, IMG submission 188560) | Freshwater microbial communities from St. Lawrence River, New York, United States - Law_Yuk_RepB_8d | ecosystem: Environmental > Aquatic > Freshwater > River | place: USA: New York...
AGTGGGAAGTGATGGTTGGGAATCGGAAAAAATTCCGGGAGAATGATGTTGTTGAAGTGGTGGGCGATGCGGGTAGTTTGCGCATAACATGGTTGGATCGCGAGCGAAATCGAGTGAATTTATTCGTTGGGGGTGGTTTTTCCGCGGTGCAAGATGCGATTGAGTGTTTGGGTGCGGTTCCATTGCCACCCTACATAGAAAGGGCGGTGCGTGAGGGCGATAAGGATCGCTATCAAGCCATTTTTGCGGAACACGCGGGCGCGGTGGCTGCTCCAACGGCATCGCTGCATTTTACGGAAGCGTTGCGAAATCGGTTAATGGATCAGGGTGTGCGGTTTTCCTATCTTACATTGCATGTAGGTGCGGGCACGTTCAAGCCCATGAGTTCTGATTATGCCAATGAGCACGAGATGCATGCCGAGCGATTTGCGATTACTGTATCGTTGATTGATATGATGTTGGATGCATTGCAGCGAAATCGGAGGGTGGTTGCCATTGGGACCACATCGATGCGGGTGTTAGAGAGTATCTATTTTGTGGGTTGTAGGTTGCTGCAAGGTTGTTGGGATGGAATGATTTCTTGTGACGATGGATATGATTTGGGGTTGAAATTGCGGGAGGGAAGGGTGATTGGAATGGAGGAGGCGCTGTTGGCGGTGAGGGAATTTGCGCTGAATCAGGGTGGTGTGATACAGGGACAGACGCAGATATTTATCATTGAGGGGTTTGATTTTCGGGTAGTGAGGGGGTTGATTACGAATTTTCACCAGCCCAAATCCACGTTGTTGATGCTGATTTCGGCTTTTGTAGGGGCAGATTGGCGGTCGATTTATGGGTTTGCGATGGGTAGAGGATATCGTTTTTTGAGCTACGGCGATGGATCGTTGCTATGGCGATGATTTATTTTGCGTGGTAATTGCTTGAATAGCTATTCATTGGGTTTTTCTTTAGGGATTTTTAGTACACAAGGTTGAATTTGTGGAAAAGAGTAGTACATTTGCATCCCGTTCTACTAGAGACCACCGGGGTAAACAGAGAATAACAACTAAAAAGGCGTTAGAGACTGAAAAAATCGGGGGTATTTGGAGGAAAAAAGTTCTTAACGTTACAAGGAGTAGAGTTACAGTAGTTGGAGATATGTCGATTAAATTTATTTTAATTTTAACTTGACAGAATCAAAAACATATTGTATTTTTGCACCCCGTTTCGGAAGGAAAAAGGGAAACAAGCAATAAACGGATCTTCGGATCTGAGTTTATAAAGTTCTTTGAAAGATACAGAGTAAGGAATAACAAGCCACCCAAAAATTGAATACTTTGGGATGCCGGATCAAACAAACATTTTACAATGGAGAGTTTGATCCTGGCTCAGGATGAACGCTAGCGGCAGGCCTAATACATGCAAGTCGAGGGAGATTGTTGGATTCGTCTGACATGAAACCGGCGCACGGGTGCGTAACACGTATGCAACCTACCTTTAACTGGGGTATAGCTCAGAGAAATCTGAATTAATCCCCCATAAGACTACGACATGGCATCATGATGTAGTTAAAGCTCCGGCGGTTAAGGATGGGCATGCGGTACATTAGCTAGTTGGTGAGGTAATGGCTCACCAAGGCTACGATGTATAGGGGGTCTGAGAGGATGATCCCCCACACTGGTACTGAGACACGGACCAGACTCCTACGGGAGGCAGCAGTAGGGAATATTGGTCAATGGACGCAAGTCTGAACCAGCCATGCCGCGTGAAGGATGAAGGCCCTATGGGTCGTAAACTTCTTTTATTAGGGAAGAAAAAATGGGATGCGTCCTATACTGACGGTACTTAATGAATAAGGATCGGCTAACTTCGTGCCAGCAGCCGCGGTAAGACGAAGGATCCAAGCGTTGTCCGGATTTACTGGGTTTAAAGGGTGCGTAGGCGGAAAATTAAGTCAGTGGTGAAAGCCCGCAGCTCAACTGTGGAACTGCCATTGAAACTGGTTTTCTTGAATATAGCTGAGGCAGATGGAATATAACATGTAGCGGTGAAATGCTTAGATATGTTATAGAACACCGATTGCGAAGGCAGTCTGCTAAACTATTATTGACGCTGAGGCACGAAAGCGTGGGGAGCGAACAGGATTAGATACCCTGGTAGTCCACGCCCTAAACGTTGATTACTCGCTGTTGGCGATATACTGTCAGTGGCTAAGCGAAAGCATTAAGTAATCCACCTGGGAAGTACGACCGCAAGGTTGAAACTCAAAGGAATTGACGGGGGCCCGCACAAGCGGAGGAGCATGTGGTTTAATTCGATGATACGCGAGAAACCTTACCTGGGCTTAAATGTCAGGTGACCGCTGCCGAAAGGTGGCTTCCCTTCGGGGCAACTGGCAAGGTGCTGCATGGCTGTCGTCAGCTCGTGCCGTGAGGTGTTGGGTTAAGTCCCGCAACGAGCGCAACCCCTATCTTTAGTTGCCATCAGGTTATGCTGGGGACTCTAGAGAAACTGCCTACGCAAGTAGTGAGGAAGGCGGGGACGACGTCAAGTCATCATGGCCCTTACGCCCAGGGCTACACACGTGCTACAATGGATGGTACAATGAGACGCCACTTGGTAACAAGGCGCAAACCTCAAAAAGCCATTCTCAGTTCGGATTGAGGTCTGCAACTCGACCTCATGAAGCTGGATTCGCTAGTAATCGAATATCAGCATTGATTCGGTGAATACGTTCCCGGGCCTTGTACACACCGCCCGTCAAGCCATGGAAGCTGGGAGAACCTGAAGTCGATAACCGCAAGGAGTCGCCTAGGGTTATACTAGTAACTGGGGCTAAGTCGTAACAAGGTAACCGTACCGGAAGGTGTGGTTGGACCACCTCCTTTCTAGAGATTAGATCTAGAAAATAAGAATACCGGCGGTTTGTTATTCCTCTCTTCTTTCAAAAATTTCGTTCTTTAACAACTTCGTTAGAGTGGTTAAACTAAGCTACAAAGACTACTATGACGTAATAGTCCCGTAGCTCAGTTGGTTAGAGCACTACACTGATAATGTAGGGGTCAGCAGTTCAAATCTGCTCGGGACTACCATTGCCAGTGACCACGATAATAAATGGGGGATTAGCTCAGCTGGCTAGAGCACTAGCTTTGCAAGCTAGGGGTCATCGGTTCGACTCCGATATTCTCCACCAAGTTGTAGCAATACAACGAAGTTCTTTGACATGTTGGAAATAAGAAATACAATTAAAGAGTAAATCATAGGATAAGTTACAAAGGGCGTACGGCGGATGCCTAGGCTTTCAGAGACGAAGAAGGACGTGTACAGCTGCGATAAGTTCCGGAGAGGTGCCTAAAAACCTTTGACCCGGAAATTTCCGAATGGGGCAACCCAACTGTTTTAACAGTTTTAAGAGTCAACCCGCTGAACTGAAACATCTAAGTAAGCGGAGGAAAAGAAAATAATTTAATGATTCCCCAAGTAGTGGCGAGCGAACGGGGAAGAGCCCAAACCTGTGTTGTTACGGCAACATAGGGGTTGTAGGACCCACATAACGAATAAACAGCTAATAAGAAGCACATGGAAAGGTGCACCACAGAGGGTGATAGTCCCGTATTGGTAAATTGTTTATTCCGGAGGGTATCCTGAGTAGCGCGGGACCGGAGAAATCTTGCGTGAATCTGCCAGCACCATCTGGTAAGGCTAAATACTACTGAAAGACCGATAGTGAACTAGTACTGCGAAGGAAAGGTGAAAAGTATCCCGAACAGGGAGGTGAAAAGAACCTGAAATCGTACGCCTACAAGCGGTCGGAGTCCCTATATGGGATGACGGCGTGCCTTTTGCATAATGAGCCAACGAGTTACTCCTCACTGGCAAGGTTAATTCCTTTAAGGGAAGCAGCCGAAGCGAAAGCGAGTCTTAACAGGGCGCACAGTCAGTGGGGGTAGACGCGAAACTTTGTGATCTACCCTTGACCAGGATGAAGTTCAGGTAACACTGAATGGAGGTCCGAACCGGTAAACGTTGAAAAGTTTTCGGATGAGTTGAGGGTAGGGGTGAAAGGCCTATCAAACTGAGAGATAGCTCGTACTCCCCGAAATGTTTTTAGGAACAGCGTCGATCGTACAATATTAGAGGTAGAGCTACTAATTGGGTAAGGGGATGTCAAAGTCTACCGAACTCAAATAAACTCCGAATGCTAATATTTAATTAATCGGCAGTGAGGGCATGGGTGCTAAGGTCCGTGCCCGAGAGGGAAACAACCCAGACTAACAGCTAAGGTCCCAAAGTATACACTAAGTTGATCAAATGTGGTCCAGTCGCCCAGACAGCCAGGATGTTTGCTTGGAAGCAGCAATTCATTTAAAGAGTGCGTAACAGCTCACTGGTCGAGCGACAGGGCATAAACAATAAACGGGCATTAAGTGTATCACCGAAGCTCTAGATGCGCGCAAGCGTATGGTAGGGGAGCATTCTAGCAAGCTGTGAAGAAGTACCGTAAGGACTATTGGAGCGACTAGAAAAGCAAATGTTGGCATAAGTAACGATAATGGAAGTGAAAAACTTCCACTCCGTAAATCTAAGGTTTCCTGATCAATGATAATCAGATCAGGGTTAGTCGGGACCTAAGGCGAACCGTTTCAGGGAAGTCGATGGACAACAGGTTAATATTCCTGTACTGGCTGAGAGGGACGGATAGATGTAGTCAGTACGTACAGACAGATGTACGTTGAGCCTACTCCTCGGAGGAAGCGAACTGGTGAGTTCTATCCCTAGAAAAGCTCCAGCATAAACCCGTACCGTAAACCGACACAGGTGGATGAGGAGAGTATCCTAAGGAGCTCGAGTGAGTCATGGTTAAGGAATTAGGCAAATTTACCCTGTAACTTCGGGAGAAGGGGTGCCTCAGCAATGAGGCCGCAGTGAATAGGCCCAGGCGACTGTTTATCAAAAACACAAGGCTCTGCTAAGTCGAAAGATGATGTATAGGGTCTGACACCTGCCCGGTGCTGGAAGGTTAAGAGGGGATGTCAGCGCAAGCGAAGCATTGAATCGAAGCCCCAGTAAACGGCGGCCGTAACTATAACGGTCCTAAGGTAGCGAAATTCCTTGTCGGGTAAGTTCCGACCTGCACGAATGGTGTAACGATCTGGGCACTGTCTCAACCATGAGCTCGGTGAAATTGTAGTCTCGGTGAAGATGCCGAGTACCCGCAACGGGACGGAAAGACCCCGTGCACCTTTACTATAGCTTTACATTGGGTTTGGGTAATTGATGTGTAGAATAGGTGGGAGGCTTTGAAGCGATGTCGCTAGATGTCGTGGAGCCAACGTTGAAATACCACCCTTCAATTATTTGAATCCTAACTCCGCAATGCGGAAAACAGTGTATGGTGGGTAGTTTGACTGGGGTGGTCGCCTCCAAAAGAGTATCGGAGGCTTCCAAAGGTACACTCAGCACGCTTGGTAACCGTGCGCAGAGTGCAATAGCATAAGTGTGCTTGACTGTGAGACCTACAAGTCGAGCAGGAACGAAAGTTGGGTATAGTGATCCGGCGGTTCTGTATGGAAAGGCCGTCGCTCATAGGATAAAAGGTACGCCGGGGATAACAGGCTGATTTTGCCCAAGAGCTCATATCGACGGCAAAGTTTGGCACCTCGATGTCGGCTCGTCACATCCTGGGGCTGGAGAAGGTCCCAAGGGTTGGGCTGTTCGCCCATTAAAGTGGCACGCGAGCTGGGTTCAGAACGTCGTGAGACAGTTCGGTCCCTATCTGTTGTGGGCGTTGGAAAATTGAGAGAATCTGACCTTAGTACGAGAGGACCGGGTTGGACGCACCTCTGGTGTATCTGTTATGTCGCTAGATGTATCGCAGAGTAGCTACGTGCGGAATAGATAAGCGCTGAAAGCATCTAAGCGCGAAACTAGTCTCAAGATGAGTTTTCCTTTAAGGGTCGTAGAAGACTACTACGTTGATAGGCTACAGATGTAAATACAGTAATGTATGAGTCGAGTAGTACTAATTACCCGTAGACTTACCTACTCTTTATTATTTCTTATTTCCAGCATTTGTCATAGATCTTTATTGACCTTATGGTGGCTATGGCGATGGTGTCCACCTCTTCCCATTCCGAACAGAGAAGTTAAGCCCATCAGCGCAGATGATACTTGGGTAATACCTGGGAAAGTATGTCGCCGCCGACTTTATTATAAGACTCGAAACCCTGACCAATCCGGTCGGGGTTTTTTGTTTTATACCATCACCATATTAACCGATCTTAGCGACTAAGCGACTAAGCGACTAAGCGACTAGATAATCACCCAGGTAATCCGAAGCAATAGATTAAGTAATCGCTGGTAATCCTAATCAATAGATTAAGTAGTTGCCTCAGGCAGAACAATTTCAATGGGGATTATTTCGGTAATTTACTATTTTTTGTATCTCTCGTATCATCTCTATCTAAGGAATCTGTCGTAGTTACTGTATCTACGCTCTCTTCTGATTAGCGCACTCGACTAGATCTACTACTGTACATATCCGATATTATCTCTATTTACGGAATCTGCCGTAGCTACCATGTCTAATATCATTACTATATCAACGCGTGCAATTGCTGGTTTGAGTCCTGAGCCCGAAGCAGGGCATTTAGATGATGGATCCTGTAAGGATGCCATTTCTCCTGTGAAGGTGGTTGTCCTTTGTCCTCGGTACGGTCCTTTTGTGGCGTGATGTTGGTTCTGAGGATTGTGCAAACTGTAGATTTGTTACCAGGCTAGCCATATTTTTCTGACATTTTTGGGTTCGTTGGGACTCCTTTAAAACTTTCAGCATTTCTTTTTGTGGTTAGCTAATGGCTGAATAATGATGTATGTCAGTGGGTTAGGACTGTTCTTTCTTCAAAACCTGAATTTATTGGCGTTATCTTCCATGATGGGCTTGTTTATTAAGAAAAGAGTAGTACATTTGCATCCCGTTCTACTAGAGACCACCGGAGTAAACAGAGGATAACAACTGAAAAGGCGTTAGAGACTGAAAAATTCGGGGGTATTTGGAGGAAAAAAGTTCTTAACGTTACAAGGAGTAGAGTTACAGTAGTTGGAGATATGTCGATTAAATTTATTTCAATTTTAACTTGACAGAATCAAAAACATATTGTATTTTTGCACCCCGTTTCGGAAGGAAAAAGGGAAACAAGCAATAAACGGATCTTCGGATCTGAGTTTATAAAGTTCTTTGAAAGATACAGAGTAAGGAATAACAAGCCACCCAAAAATTGAATACTTTGGGATGCCGGATCAAACAAACATTTTACAATGGAGAGTTTGATCCTGGCTCAGGATGAACGCTAGCGGCAGGCCTAATACATGCAAGTCGAGGGAGATTGTTGGATTCGTCTGACATGAAACCGGCGCACGGGTGCGTAACACGTATGCAACCTACCTTTAACTGGGGTATAGCTCAGAGAAATCTGAATTAATCCCCCATAAGACTACGACATGGCATCATGATGTAGTTAAAGCTCCGGCGGTTAAGGATGGGCATGCGGTACATTAGCTAGTTGGTGAGGTAATGGCTCACCAAGGCTACGATGTATAGGGGGTCTGAGAGGATGATCCCCCACACTGGTACTGAGACACGGACCAGACTCCTACGGGAGGCAGCAGTAGGGAATATTGGTCAATGGACGCAAGTCTGAACCAGCCATGCCGCGTGAAGGATGAAGGCCCTATGGGTCGTAAACTTCTTTTATTAGGGAAGAAAAAATGGGATGCGTCCTATACTGACGGTACTTAATGAATAAGGATCGGCTAACTTCGTGCCAGCAGCCGCGGTAAGACGAAGGATCCAAGCGTTGTCCGGATTTACTGGGTTTAAAGGGTGCGTAGGCGGAAAATTAAGTCAGTGGTGAAAGCCCGCAGCTCAACTGTGGAACTGCCATTGAAACTGGTTTTCTTGAATATAGCTGAGGCAGATGGAATATAACATGTAGCGGTGAAATGCTTAGATATGTTATAGAACACCGATTGCGAAGGCAGTCTGCTAAACTATTATTGACGCTGAGGCACGAAAGCGTGGGGAGCGAACAGGATTAGATACCCTGGTAGTCCACGCCCTAAACGTTGATTACTCGCTGTTGGCGATATACTGTCAGTGGCTAAGCGAAAGCATTAAGTAATCCACCTGGGAAGTACGACCGCAAGGTTGAAACTCAAAGGAATTGACGGGGGCCCGCACAAGCGGAGGAGCATGTGGTTTAATTCGATGATACGCGAGAAACCTTACCTGGGCTTAAATGTCAGGTGACCGCTGCCGAAAGGTGGCTTCCCTTCGGGGCAACTGGCAAGGTGCTGCATGGCTGTCGTCAGCTCGTGCCGTGAGGTGTTGGGTTAAGTCCCGCAACGAGCGCAACCCCTATCTTTAGTTGCCATCAGGTTATGCTGGGGACTCTAGAGAAACTGCCTACGCAAGTAGTGAGGAAGGCGGGGACGACGTCAAGTCATCATGGCCCTTACGCCCAGGGCTACACACGTGCTACAATGGATGGTACAATGAGACGCCACTTGGTAACAAGGCGCAAACCTCAAAAAGCCATTCTCAGTTCGGATTGAGGTCTGCAACTCGACCTCATGAAGCTGGATTCGCTAGTAATCGAATATCAGCATTGATTCGGTGAATACGTTCCCGGGCCTTGTACACACCGCCCGTCAAGCCATGGAAGCTGGGAGAACCTGAAGTCGATAACCGCAAGGAGTCGCCTAGGGTTATACTAGTAACTGGGGCTAAGTCGTAACAAGGTAACCGTACCGGAAGGTGTGGTTGGACCACCTCCTTTCTAGAGATTAGATCTAGAAAATAAGAATACCGGCGGTTTGTTATTCCTCTCTTCTTTCAAAAATTTCGTTCTTTAACAACTTCGTTAGAGTGGTTAAACTAAGCTACAAAGACTACTATGACGTAATAGTCCCGTAGCTCAGTTGGTTAGAGCACTACACTGATAATGTAGGGGTCAGCAGTTCAAATCTGCTCGGGACTACCATTGCCAGTGACCACGATAATAAATGGGGGATTAGCTCAGCTGGCTAGAGCACTAGCTTTGCAAGCTAGGGGTCATCGGTTCGACTCCGATATTCTCCACCAAGTTGTAGCAATACAACGAAGTTCTTTGACATGTTGGAAATAAGAAATACAATTAAAGAGTAAATCATAGGATAAGTTACAAAGGGCGTACGGCGGATGCCTAGGCTTTCAGAGACGAAGAAGGACGTGTACAGCTGCGATAAGTTCCGGAGAGGTGCCTAAAAACCTTTGACCCGGAAATTTCCGAATGGGGCAACCCAACTGTTTTAACAGTTTTAAGAGTCAACCCGCTGAACTGAAACATCTAAGTAAGCGGAGGAAAAGAAAATAATTTAATGATTCCCCAAGTAGTGGCGAGCGAACGGGGAAGAGCCCAAACCTGTGTTGTTACGGCAACATAGGGGTTGTAGGACCCACATAACGAATAAACAGCTAATAAGAAGCACATGGAAAGGTGCACCACAGAGGGTGATAGTCCCGTATTGGTAAATTGTTTATTCCGGAGGGTATCCTGAGTAGCGCGGGACCGGAGAAATCTTGCGTGAATCTGCCAGCACCATCTGGTAAGGCTAAATACTACTGAAAGACCGATAGTGAACTAGTACTGCGAAGGAAAGGTGAAAAGTATCCCGAACAGGGAGGTGAAAAGAACCTGAAATCGTACGCCTACAAGCGGTCGGAGTCCCTATATGGGATGACGGCGTGCCTTTTGCATAATGAGCCAACGAGTTACTCCTCACTGGCAAGGTTAATTCCTTTAAGGGAAGCAGCCGAAGCGAAAGCGAGTCTTAACAGGGCGCACAGTCAGTGGGGGTAGACGCGAAACTTTGTGATCTACCCTTGACCAGGATGAAGTTCAGGTAACACTGAATGGAGGTCCGAACCGGTAAACGTTGAAAAGTTTTCGGATGAGTTGAGGGTAGGGGTGAAAGGCCTATCAAACTGAGAGATAGCTCGTACTCCCCGAAATGTTTTTAGGAACAGCGTCGATCGTACAATATTAGAGGTAGAGCTACTAATTGGGTAAGGGGATGTCAAAGTCTACCGAACTCAAATAAACTCCGAATGCTAATATTTAATTAATCGGCAGTGAGGGCATGGGTGCTAAGGTCCGTGCCCGAGAGGGAAACAACCCAGACTAACAGCTAAGGTCCCAAAGTATACACTAAGTTGATCAAATGTGGTCCAGTCGCCCAGACAGCCAGGATGTTTGCTTGGAAGCAGCAATTCATTTAAAGAGTGCGTAACAGCTCACTGGTCGAGCGACAGGGCATAAACAATAAACGGGCATTAAGTGTATCACCGAAGCTCTAGATGCGCGCAAGCGTATGGTAGGGGAGCATTCTAGCAAGCTGTGAAGAAGTACCGTAAGGACTATTGGAGCGACTAGAAAAGCAAATGTTGGCATAAGTAACGATAATGGAAGTGAAAAACTTCCACTCCGTAAATCTAAGGTTTCCTGATCAATGATAATCAGATCAGGGTTAGTCGGGACCTAAGGCGAACCGTTTCAGGGAAGTCGATGGACAACAGGTTAATATTCCTGTACTGGCTGAGAGGGACGGATAGATGTAGTCAGTACGTACAGACAGATGTACGTTGAGCCTACTCCTCGGAGGAAGCGAACTGGTGAGTTCTATCCCTAGAAAAGCTCCAGCATAAACCCGTACCGTAAACCGACACAGGTGGATGAGGAGAGTATCCTAAGGAGCTCGAGTGAGTCATGGTTAAGGAATTAGGCAAATTTACCCTGTAACTTCGGGAGAAGGGGTGCCTCAGCAATGAGGCCGCAGTGAATAGGCCCAGGCGACTGTTTATCAAAAACACAAGGCTCTGCTAAGTCGAAAGATGATGTATAGGGTCTGACACCTGCCCGGTGCTGGAAGGTTAAGAGGGGATGTCAGCGCAAGCGAAGCATTGAATCGAAGCCCCAGTAAACGGCGGCCGTAACTATAACGGTCCTAAGGTAGCGAAATTCCTTGTCGGGTAAGTTCCGACCTGCACGAATGGTGTAACGATCTGGGCACTGTCTCAACCATGAGCTCGGTGAAATTGTAGTCTCGGTGAAGATGCCGAGTACCCGCAACGGGACGGAAAGACCCCGTGCACCTTTACTATAGCTTTACATTGGGTTTGGGTAATTGATGTGTAGAATAGGTGGGAGGCTTTGAAGCGATGTCGCTAGATGTCGTGGAGCCAACGTTGAAATACCACCCTTCAATTATTTGAATCCTAACTCCGCAATGCGGAAAACAGTGTATGGTGGGTAGTTTGACTGGGGTGGTCGCCTCCAAAAGAGTATCGGAGGCTTCCAAAGGTACACTCAGCACGCTTGGTAACCGTGCGCAGAGTGCAATAGCATAAGTGTGCTTGACTGTGAGACCTACAAGTCGAGCAGGAACGAAAGTTGGGTATAGTGATCCGGCGGTTCTGTATGGAAAGGCCGTCGCTCATAGGATAAAAGGTACGCCGGGGATAACAGGCTGATTTTGCCCAAGAGCTCATATCGACGGCAAAGTTTGGCACCTCGATGTCGGCTCGTCACATCCTGGGGCTGGAGAAGGTCCCAAGGGTTGGGCTGTTCGCCCATTAAAGTGGCACGCGAGCTGGGTTCAGAACGTCGTGAGACAGTTCGGTCCCTATCTGTTGTGGGCGTTGGAAAATTGAGAGAATCTGACCTTAGTACGAGAGGACCGGGTTGGACGCACCTCTGGTGTATCTGTTATGTCGCTAGATGTATCGCAGAGTAGCTACGTGCGGAATAGATAAGCGCTGAAAGCATCTAAGCGCGAAACTAGTCTCAAGATGAGTTTTCCTTTAAGGGTCGTAGAAGACTACTACGTTGATAGGCTACAGATGTAAATACAGTAATGTATGAGTCGAGTAGTACTAATTACCCGTAGACTTACCTACTCTTTATTATTTCTTATTTCCAGCATTTGTCATAGATCTTTATTGACCTTATGGTGGCTATGGCGATGGTGTCCACCTCTTCCCATTCCGAACAGAGAAGTTAAGCCCATCAGCGCAGATGATACTTGGGTAATACCTGGGAAAGTATGTCGCCGCCGACTTTATTATAAGACTCGAAACCCTGACCAATCCGGTCGGGGTTTTTTGTTTTATACCATCACCATATTAACCGATCTTAGCGACTAAGCGACTAAGCGACTAAGCGACTAGATAATCACCCAGGTAATCCGAAGCAATAGATTAAGTAATAGCCGGTAATCCTAAGCAATAGATTGAGTAATCACCCCGGTAATTCTCTGTAATAGACTCAATAATCGATTGTTGAATTTTGATTAACCCACCGGTTTCTCTTGCGACTTCACTTGATCCCACAATGAATCCATCTCCTCAAGCGACATCTCCTGCAATCCCTTGCCCTGCGCCTCAGCCATCGACTCAATCGCCTTGAATCGGCGCAAAAACTTGTGATTTGTTAACTCCAATGCATCATCAGGATTGATACCCTTTAAACGGGCATAGTTAATCAACGCGAACAAATAATCTCCAAACTCTCCCTCTTTTTCTTCATGGGTTTCTGCTTCCTGAAACTCTAACCACTCTTCCTCCACCTTTTTATAGGCATCTTCGGGATTGTTCCAGTCAAACCCTACTTGCGATGCCTTTTCTTGCATTCTGTATGCTTTTACAATGCCTGTGAGTCCTTTAGGTACACCATCCAATATGCCATTCTTCTTTTCGCCCTTTTCCTTAAGTTTGATTTGTTCCCAATTCTGCTTCACCTTTTCAGCATTGTTGGCCTCTACATCGCCATAAATGTGCGGGTGGCGACGAATTAACTTAGCAATTAACGATTCTATGACATCCCCAATATCAAAAGTTGCGGTCTCGGATGCAATCTTGCTGTAAAATACGATGTGTAATAGTATATCGCCGAGTTCCTTTTTTACTTCCGTTAAATCATTTTGAATAATGGCATCTGACAACTCATACGTTTCTTCAATGGTTAGGCTGCGGATGGTTTCCATGGTTTGTTCTCTGTCCCACGGACACTTACTCCGCAAATCATCCATTACATCCAATAATTTGGAAAACTGCTCCAGTATTTCTTCTCTTGATTTCACTTTGTTTCTAAAAATAAATCCATCACGGCTAGTGCAGCCATCGCATCTACTATGGGAATAGCTCTGGGTAATACACAAGGATCATGTCTCCCTTGCACATTCAATTCAACGCTATCACCTGTTTTGTTTACGGTTTCTTGTGATATGTTAATGGTGGATGTTGGTTTGAAGGCTAAGTCGAATACTACTGGATCGCCCGTACTCATGCCGCCCACAATGCCACCGCTGTGATTGGTTTTTCCATGTATACGGCCATTACTTATAGCCCAAGCATCATTGTGCTCCGAGCCCTTTAGCGTTGTTGCGGCAAATCCATCACCAAAGGATATGCCTTTTACTGCATTGATGCTCAATAGGTATTGTCCCAAGATTGCATGGAGTTTGCCGAATACCGGTTCCCCAATGCCTGCAGGCAATCCCTCAATCACGCATCGCACTATGCCGCCCAAACTATCACCTTCAATCTTTGCTTGTTCAATGGCCGCTATCATTTGCTTTGCTGTATCAGTATGCCAGCAGCGAACGGCGTTGCCCTCAATTTCTTCGGTTGTGGGTGTAGAAGAACAAACGGGTGCTTGGATTTGCCATACCTGATTAACCCAAGCGCGAATCGCAATGCCTTGTTGTTCCAAATATTGCGTCGCCAAGGCTCCGGCAGCAACCCAACCCGCGGTGATTCGAGCACTGCTTCTTCCGCCACCGCGATGGTCCCGGTGCTGATACTTGTGGTCGTAAAGCCAATCAGCATGGCCAGGCCGATACACATCCTTCAACGCATCGTAATCCTTGGAACGCGCATCGTTGTTGGCGATAATCAATGCGATGGGTGACCCAAGCGTTTTGTTTTCATAGATGCCAGACAACCATTGTACTTGATCGGCTTCGCTCCGGTCTGTAGTGATCTTGCTTTGTCCCGGTCTACGTCGGTCAACGAACAACTGTAAGGCAGAATGATTGACCGTAAAATTTGCCGGAAATCCATCGATGATTACACCCACAGAAGGACCGTGACTTTCACCAAACGATGTAATGATCAAATTTTTTCCAATGCTGTTTCTGGCCATTTCGTTTCGATATACTACTACTACTACTACTACTACTCAATTTCTTGATTTACCAAGTATGGTCGATCTGAATTTTTGGTCCTTCAGGTGTGCCAATAAAAATCAAACTGAAACGTCCACTCAATGTATCGTGGGTGGGAGCGTTTCTGTTTACTATGCTTGAAAAATCTCGTGAACCTAGATTTGGATTTGCCTGCTCCAGTTTATGCTTTTGGATGACTTCCCATCTTCCGATGACTTGTGCGATGTAGGCGGCTTCATTCACCCAACGGATTTCGTCGCGATGAAAGGTTAATTTACCCATAGCTTCTTTATCGGGATAACCCTTTTTATAGGAATCCGTAATTTCTTGCCAACTTGTTTTTACTTTTTTATCGGTTATGAATCGCACGCTAGAATCTTTGATGTAGCCCGACATAAAAACATCGATGTTCGCATCGTTCCAACCCTTGAGTTGATAATCAAGCACCTTGTTTACATCGTCCAGGGTGTATGCAAATACGCCTTGAACCTTCGAAATATTTGTTACGGCGTCTGATCCACCACTTTGGTAGCGATAAATAAAGGAAATAATCGTGCAGACCATCGCAAATATTGCAAGAATCCATGTTTTACGCGAGTCAGTTCCTTTCTTCTTGGCAACTGTTTCCGCTGTGTTGTTGGGATTTTCGGTATTCATATAACGAGCGATTAACTTAATCAAAGGTACACTTCTTCCATTGCCCCCAATAGTTGGGGAAGGATTTTTCTACGCAGTGACTGTCGGAAAATGTGAGTGCCTCTATCCATGGTTGTAACGCAGAAAAAGCCATCGCGATTCGGTGATCCTCTTTTGTATCAATGTGTAAACTGACTGGGAATGATCGGTTCGATGCATCCAAATGCCAGAGGTCCGGAGAATCATCATCCCATCGTTCCAAACTACAATCCAATCCTGCTAAATTCTGCTGCAAAGCGGCAATCCTATCACACTCTTTGTAGCGAAGATTGTCTATGCCTTTGATGACGACAGATTTCCCCAAAATACACCAACCAACCACCAAAGCTGGCACCAAATCTGGGTTGTCTTTGAGGTCAACGAACATTGTTTCCTCAGAATTATTTTCCTGCAGGGATGAAAGCGTGTCCGTACGATACAATAATACGCCGTTGGGATGTTCAGAAGTTTGTATCCCAAGCAAATTACCCAATACGGACAGCTGTACATCACCTTGATGGCTGTGCAATTGCAATCCTTCAAGGACTATAGAATTTGTATCAGCCAGTCCAAGCAATAGTGGGTAAAAAAAGGCTGCGGAACTCCAATCGGCTTCCAATTCTAGTTGTTCTGCGGATGGTAGGGGTATTTGGTCGAATGATCCGCACAACGTAATTGCTCGGGTATCATCGATATACTCCTCTTCCACATCAACGCCCATGCTTTGCAATAAGTTCAAGGTCAGATCAACGTAAGACTGAGAATGGGTATTTTGAGTAAGTGTGATTTTCTTGCTTCCCGAAAATAAAGGAGCAATCAACATCAATGCACTGGCGAACTGAGAACTCACTGA
>Ga0255130_1000289_pt1 | contig 15759 bp, 11 predicted proteins | sample Law_Yuk_RepB_8d_FD_188560 | JGI IMG/M metagenome (GOLD analysis project Ga0255130, IMG submission 188560) | Freshwater microbial communities from St. Lawrence River, New York, United States - Law_Yuk_RepB_8d | ecosystem: Environmental > Aquatic > Freshwater > River | place: USA: New York...
GGTCACCCAAAAACGGGAATTCGGCCATTTGGGTCAGGACGAAACGACCGGGCGTGTAACCGTGCACCGTGAACGACACGTCGATCAAGCCGTTTTTCACCGCATCGAAAGTGCCAGGGGCGGGTGTGGCGGCGCGGGGCAGGATGTTGCAGCGCACGCGGTTGGCTGTTTTGGCAGTCAGCGCATCGCACCATTCTTTTTGGGCCACAGTCAAACCGTGGGTGGGTGGTACCCAGCTGGATACGGTCAGCACGGTTTGAGCCTGTGCCACACCGGCCAGGCTGGCGAGCGCGGCCAAAGCCAGCGAAGTCATGGTTTTTTGCATGCGTGTCTCCATCAAAGTCACAAAAAGATCAATTTCTCTGGATACTCGCCAGATTGCGCAGAATCCTAACCTGTAAATTTCGACCGATTGGTCGGTGAATTCCCGGGGGTAGGATGTCGCTTTGCCCAAAAACACCGTTTAAAATTCGAACGATCGTGCTTTTTTGGTGGGTCGGGTGTGATTTAAATTCGGTTATGGTGCACAATTGACGTTGACGTAACGTCAATGCTCATGGCGTTCGAAAAGCACTGGTTCTGATATCAAATGGAGATCCTTTCATGAAAATTCTCGTTCCCGTCAAGCGGGTGGTGGACTACAACGTCAAAGTGCGCGTCAAGTCCGACGGTTCCGGTGTGGACATCGCCAACGTCAAGATGAGCATGAACCCCTTTGACGAGATCGCCGTTGAAGAAGCTGTGCGTCTGAAAGAAAAAGGCCTGGCCACCGAAGTCATCGCCGTCTCTTGCGGCGTGGCCCAGTGCCAGGAAACCTTGCGCACGGCCATGGCCATTGGTGCCGACCGCGGCATCCTGGTCGAGACGCCAGCGGACCTGGACCTGCAGCCCCTGGCCGTGGCCAAGCTGCTCAAGGCCCTGGTGGACAAAGAGCAACCCGGCCTGATCATTCTGGGCAAACAAGCCATTGACGACGACTGCAACCAGACTGGCCAAATGCTGGCCGCACTGGCCGACCTGCCCCAAGCCACCTTCGCCTCCAAGGTCGAGATCGTGGACGGCCAAGCCCAAGTGACCCGCGAGATCGACGGTGGCCTGGAAGTGCTGAGCATCAGCCTGCCTGCGGTCATCACCACCGACCTGCGCCTGAACGAGCCGCGCTACGTGACCTTGCCCAACATCATGAAGGCCAAGAAAAAGCAGCTCGACACCTTCAAGCCCGAAGACCTGGGCGTCGATGTGGCCCCCCGCATCAAGACCCTGAAGGTGGCAGAACCCGCCAAGCGCAGCGCCGGCATCAAGGTGCCCGATGTCGCCACGCTGGTGGACAAGCTCAAGAACGTGGCCAAGGTCATTTAAACAAGCTGTTTTTGTAGGAGTCAGCCCTGCTGGCGATCGGCCGGTCGAAGTCCGCAGACCATCGCTTGCAGGCAAGCTCCTACAGCAACCCCTATTCATCAAGGAAAAAACATGACATCCCTTGTGATTGCAGAACACGACAACGTCGCCATCAAAGGCGCTACCCTCAACACCATCACAGCCGCTGCCGCTTGTGGCGGTGATGTGCATGTGCTGGTGGCGGGCCACAACGCTGCTGCTGCCGCGCAAGCCGCATCCAAAATAGCGGGCGTGGCCAAAGTGATCCACGCCGACAGCGAAGCCCTGGCCCATGGCCTGGCCGAAAACGTGGCCGCACAAGTCCTCGCTATTGCCGCCAACTACAGCCACATCCTGTTCCCCGCGACGGCCGCAGGCAAGAACGTGGCCCCCCGCGTGGCGGCCAAGCTGGACGTGGGTCAAATCAGCGATGTGACGCAAGTTATCTCGGCCGACACCTTCGAGCGCCCGATCTACGCGGGCAACGCCATGGCCACGGTGCAGTCCACCGACGCGACCAAAGTGATCACCGTGCGCACCACCGGCTTTGATGCCGCTGCCGCCACCGGTGGCTCGGCCGCCGTCGAATCCGCAGCCGCCCAGGCCGACAGCGGCAAGAGCAGCTTCAAGGGCAGCGAGATCGCCAAGAACGACCGCCCTGAATTGACGGCCGCCAAGATCATCGTCTCGGGTGGCCGCGCCCTGGGCAGCGCTGAAAAGTTCAACGAAGTGATGACGCCGCTGGCCGACAAGCTGGGCGCGGCCATTGGCGCGAGCCGCGCGGCGGTCGATGCCGGTTACGCGGCCAACGACCTGCAAGTGGGCCAGACCGGCAAGATCGTGGCGCCGCAGCTGTACATCGCTGCCGGCATCTCGGGCGCGATCCAGCACCTGGCGGGCATGAAGGATTCCAAGGTGATCGTGGCGATCAACAAGGACCCTGAAGCGCCGATCTTCAGCGTGGCCGACTTTGGCCTCGAAGCCGATCTGTTCGCCGCTGTGCCAGAGTTGACGCAGGCACTCTGAGCATCCTCTGCAAAATCCAAAGGCATCGTTCGCGATGCCTTTTTTGTACCGATTTCAAAACTTACCGGAGACTTTCATGAGCTACATCGCCCCCCTCAAAGACATGCTGTTCAACATCGAGCATCTGGCCCGCATCGACCAGATCGCACAGATTCCCGGCTTTGAAGACGCCGGTCTGGAAACCGCGCAAGCGGTTTTGGAGGAGTGCGCCAAGCTCAACCAGGACGTGATCTCGCCGCTGAACTGGGAAGGCGACAAAAACCCGTCGTTCCACAACGGCAGCGGCGTCACCACCACGCCCGGCTTCAAGGAGGCTTACCAGCAGTACGCCGAAGGCGGCTGGCAAGGGCTGCAGCACCCGGCCGACTTTGGTGGCCAAGGCCTGCCCAAAACCATTGGCGCGGCTTGCGGCGAAATGCTCAACTCGGCCAACATGGCTTTTGCGCTGTGCCCCTTGCTCACCGATGGCGCGATCGAAGCGCTGCTGACCGCAGGCTCGGACGAGCTCAAAGCCACTTACCTGGAAAAGCTGATCTCCGGCCAGTGGACCGGCACCATGAACCTGACCGAGCCGCAAGCGGGCTCGGACCTGGCCGCCGTGCGCACCCGCGCCGAGCCGCAGCCCGATGGCACTTACAAAATTTTCGGCACCAAGATCTACATCACCTACGGTGAGCACGACATGGCCGAAAACATCGTGCACCTGGTGTTGGCCCGCGTGGTGGGCGCACCCGAAGGCGTCAAGGGCATCAGCCTGTTCGTGGTGCCCAAGTTCCTGGTCAAGGCCGACGGCTCTTTGGGCGATCGCAACGACGTGCATTGCGTGAGCATCGAGCACAAGATGGGCATCAAGGCCAGCCCCACAGCGGTGCTGCAGTTTGGTGACCATGGCGGCGGCGTGGGTTATCTGGTGGGCCAGGAAAACCGTGGCCTCGAATACATGTTCATCATGATGAACGCCGCCCGCTATGCCGTGGGTGTGCAGGGTATCGCGATTGCCGAGCGGGCCTACCAAAAGGCCGTGCAATATGCCCGCGACCGCGTGCAAAGTCGCCCGGTGGATGGCAGCTTGCCTGCAGCGGGTCCCATCATTCACCACCCCGATGTGCGCCGCATGCTGATGACCATGCGGGCTTACACCGAAGGCTGCCGCGCCATGGCCGCCACGGCTGCTGCGGCCTACGACGCCTCGCACCACCACCCCGACGCCGAAGTGCGCAAGCAAAACCAGGCTTTCTATGAATTCATGGTGCCCCTGGTCAAGGGCTACAGCACCGAGATGAGCCTGGAAGTCACCAGCCTGGGCGTGCAGGTGCACGGCGGCATGGGTTTCATCGAGGAAACCGGCGCAGCGCAGTACTACCGCGATGCCAAGATCCTGACGATTTACGAAGGCACGACCGCCATCCAGGCCAATGACCTGGTCGGCCGCAAGACCGCACGCGACGGCGGCCAGACCGCCAAGGCGCTGGCCGCGCAAGTGGCGCAAACCGAAAGCGAATTGGCCGCCTCAGGCAATGCCGACGCACAGGCCGTGGCCAAGCGCCTCAAAGCCGCCCGTGAAGCCTTTGTGGACGTGGTCGACTTTGTGGCGGGTAACACCAAGGCCCACCCCAACGACGTGTTTGCAGGCAGCGTGCCTTACCTCATGCTGGCAGGCAACTTGATGGCCGGTTGGCAAATGGGCCGCGCCTTGCTGGTGGCCATCACACCCGAGGCGCAGGCGCAAGACGCCGCCTTCATGGCCGCTAAAGTGACGACAGCGCGTTTTTACGCCGACCACATCCTGTCCAAGGCCCCCGGCATTCGCGACAGCATCGTCGAAGGTGCGGGCAGCGTGACCGCGATGGCGCTGGACGCTTTCTGAAACCGATCACAAAAAATTCCAAGGAGACCCCATGTCCAAGCTGCCCCCTGTGCTCGCGAACCTGCCATTTCCCGTCATCGCATCGCCCCTGTTCATCATCAGCAACCCCAAGCTGGTGATTGAGCAGTGCAAGGCGGGTGTGGTCGGCTCTATGCCGGCGCTCAATGCCCGCCCAGCTGCGCAACTCGAAGACTGGCTGGCCGAGATCACCGAGACGCTGGCAGCCTACAACGCGGCCCACCCCGACAAGCCTGCGGCCCCCTTTGCCATCAACCAGATCGTGCACAAGAGCAATGACCGCCTGGAGCACGACATGGCCATGTGCGTGAAGTACAAGGTGCCAATCATCATCACCTCGCTGGGGGCCCGTGAAGAGATCAACCAGGCTGCGCACAGCTATGGCGGTGTCGTGATGCACGACATCATCAACAACAAGTTCGCGCACAAAGCGATCGAGAAGGGCGCGGACGGCCTGATCGCTGTCGCGGCCGGCGCTGGCGGCCATGCGGGTGTGAAAAGCCCGTTTGCCCTGATTCAGGAAATTCGCCAGTGGTTCGATGGTCCAGTGGCCTTGTCGGGTTCGATTGCATCGGGCGACGCCATTTTGGCCGCGCAAGCCATGGGGGCAGACTTTGCCTACATCGGTTCGGCGTTCATTGCCACGCACGAAGCGCGTGCGGCCGAAGACTACAAAAAAGCCATCGTTGATTGCAATTCGGACGACATCGTCTACAGCAACCTGTTCACGGGCGTGCACGGCAATTACCTGGCCCCGTCCATCCGTGCGGCAGGCCTTGACCCCGAGAACCTGCCCGAGTCCGACCCGAGCAAGATGAACTTTGGTGGTGACGCCAAGAAAGCCTGGAAAGACATCTGGGGCTGCGGCCAAGGCATTGGCGCTGTCCAGTCGGTGCAAAGCACCGCCGATCTGGTGGCCCAGCTCAAGGCCCAATACCAGGCGGCACGCGCCCGATTGGCGCTTTGAGCCACCGTAAGCTTTGCTGAGCCCCGTTTTGCAGAGCACCCAGCAGCGCCCTTCGGGGCGCTCTTTTTTGATCGATGCGATCAAGGCCGCGGGGTGCTTGCTGATCGTGTTGCACCACATGGCGTTCTATGGGCCCATGTCGGATGTGGTCGCCATCGCCTGGCCTGCAACGGTCAGCTGGCTCTATGACCATGGTCGTCTGGCGGTCCAGTTTTTCCTGGTGTGCGCGGGTTTTCTCACGGCGGGCAGCCTCGCGCGTTACGCATCCCTCTCGCCGTCCGAGGCCCTGAAGCTGGCGTGGCAGCGTTATTTGCGCCTGGCCATTCCCTTGCTGGCCGCGCTCAGTTTCACGGTGCTGGTCACTGAATGGCTTCGCCCCGATTTTGACCATGCCAGCCTGTCTGCACCGCCTGAGTGGGGTCAAGCGCTGGCGCACATGGTGCTGCTGCAGCACGTGCTGGACCTGGAGGCCTTGTCGGCGGGCATCTGGTATGTGGCCATCGATTTTCAGTTGTATGCGATGGCCCTGCTCAGCCTGATGGTGGTGAAGCTCTGTGGTCATGCGCAGTCGCCGCACTTGGCGCAGGCTTGGCGGTGGGGCCTGTGGCTGGGTTTGACCTGTGCCTCCTTGTGGTGGTGGAACCTGCACCCCGATCTGGACGACCATGGGCTTTATTTCTTTGGTGCTTATGGTCTGGGTTTGCTGGCTTGGGAAGCGCGGCGGCGTGCCAGCTTGCCCCATGGGCCCAGCCAGCGTTGGGGCGTGTGGGCGCTGCTGCTGGTGTTGGGCGGGGTGGCCTGGTGGCTGGAGCCGCGTTGGCGCGTGGCGGTGGCCTGGGGCATCGCCTGTTTGCTGATCGCTGTTCCAGCCCGCTGGTTTTCTGGTGACGCGCTGCGATTTTCAGCAGCGCAGCAGATGGTGCATTGCTTGTCCAAGGTGTCTTACTCGGTCTTCCTGATCCATTTCGGTGTCAGCCTGCTGGTGAATGCAGCGGTCACAGCACTGTGGCCTGAGGCCTTGTGGGCCAACGTGCTGGGCATGCTGATCGCCTTGCTGCTGTCCGTGCTGTGTGGTGCGCTGCTCTACCGCTTGGTCGAGCGCCACGCACCGACTTGGTGGCGGTGGTGGCTGTGGGCCGGGGTGTTCAAGGCCAGCGTGGCGCTGGCCCTGCTCATCAACCCGGCCTGAAGTCAGGCTTCCGAGGCTTTGACTTTTTCGGTGATGTAGGCCAGGGCTTCTTCCACCTGGTCGATCAGGATCAGGCACAAATCACCCGCTGACAGGCGAGAGAGTGCGATGTCGATGGCGTTGAACTCACCCTGGATGTCCTGGACGTGCGTGGTGCGCACAGCGCCTTGCAGGCCTTCGCGCAGCAGAGCAATCACCTCGCCGTCTTCCCGGCCGCGTTGACAGGCATCCTGGTAGAGCAAGACTTCATCAAAGGCTTGGCCCAGAATCTTGGTCTGGTCGCGGATGTCCTGGTCGCGCCGATCCCCAGCGCCGCTGATGACCACCATGCGCTTTTCGGCGGGCATGTTGTCGATGGCCTGCACCAGCGCCTGGATGGCGTCCGGGTTGTGACCGTAGTCGGCAATCAGGGTCGCACCCCGGTAGTCAAACACATTGAAGCGGCCGGGCACGCCCTGGATGTCGCTGATGAAGGTGGCCACGCCCTGAGCGATGGCTTCCCACGGCACACCGACCGCCCAGGCCGCACCGATGGCGGCCATGACGTTTTCCGTCTGGAAGCCAATTTGGCCTTGTCGGGTCAGGGGCACCTGGGACAGGGGGATGCGGAACACCTGCTTGCCCTTTTGGGCCACGATATGACCGTCTTCGGTGAACACCACGCGTTTGCCTTGTGCGCGGTGTGTCGCCAGCACGGGCTGGTTGCCATCGAGGGCGAAAAAGGTCACATCGCCCGGGCAATGGGGGGCCATGGAGGCGACGGCCGGATCGGCGGCATTGAGCACCGCCATGCCGTTTTGCGCCACGTTGAGCACGATCACGCGCTTGAGGACCGACAGGTCTTCCAGCGTGGTGATGTAGTTCAAGCCCAGGTGATCGCCACCGCCCAGGTTGGTCACGATGGCCACGTTACAGCGGTCAAAGGCCAAACCTTCGCGCAGCAGGCCGCCACGGGCGGTCTCGAACACGGCAGCGTCCACATCGGGGTGCATCAGCACATTGCGGGCACTGCGCGGGCCGCTGCAGTCGCCCGAGTCGGTCTGGCGACCATTGACGTAAACACCATCGGTGTTGGTCATGCCCACGCGCAGACCTTGCGCCTTGAGCAGGTGGGCCGTCAGGCGCACGGTGGTGGTTTTGCCGTTGGTGCCCGTCACCGCGATCACGGGAATGCGGCCTGTGGCACCGTTCGGAAACATCTGGTCAATGACCGCGTTGCCCACATCGCGGCCCTTGCCATAAGACGGGCTGATGTGCATGCGCAAGCCCGGGGCGGCATTGACTTCGACGATGCCACCGTTTTGCTCTTCCAGCGGGCGCAGCACGGATTCGCAGACCACGTCCACACCGCAAATATCGAGGCCCACCATTTGCGCAGCTTCCACCTGTGGAGAGGTTGGCGTTGTTGCGCAAGATCACACGGCGGCCTTTTTCGGGCACCGATTCGGGCTCCAGGTCCTGGGCGTGCAGACGGCCAATGGCGATGTCGTCAAACCGGATCTTGGTCAGCGAGGTGGAGTGGCCTGTGCCGCGACGGGGGTCGGCATTCACCAGATCCACCAGCTGGCGCACCGTGTGCTTGCCATCGCCCACCACCAAGGGGGGCTCGCGGCGGGCCGCAGCGATCAGCTTGTTGCCCACCACCAGCAGGCGGTAATCGTGGCCGGGCAGGAACTTTTCAACCATCACGGTGCCATAGCGCTCGGCTGTGGCGTAGGCGTTGTCGAAAGCCGAGCGTTCGGTGATGTTGACCGTCACGCCTTTGCCTTGGTTGCCGTCTTGCGGTTTGACCACCACGGGCAGGCCCACTTCCAGGGCAATGGCCCAGGCTTCGTCGGGCGTTTGCGCAGGGCGACCCAAGGGCACAGGCACACCTGCCGCGTGCAGCAGCTTTTTGGTCAGGTCCTTGTCCTGGGCAATCGATTCGGCGATGGCGCTGGTGGAGTCGACTTCAGCGGCCTGGATGCGCCGCTGCTGCGAGCCCCAGCCAAATTGCACCAGGCTGCCATCGGTCAGGCGTCTGAATGGAATCCCTCGGGCGACGGCCGCGTCCACGATCGAGCCGGTGGAAGGCCCCAGGCGCACGTCTTCGTCCAGCTCGTGCAGCTGGGCCAAGGCGTTTTCCAGGTCAAAGCCCTGAGAGCCCATGGCCGCTTTGCACAGCTGCTCCGCCAGCTCCAGCGCCAGGCGGCCCACCGCCTCTTCGGAGTACTGCACCACCACCTGGTAAACGCCCGATTCTTCGGTGGCCGTGGTCCGGCTGAAGGTCACGGGGCAGCCGGCTTGCGCTTGCAGGGCCAGCGTGACTTTTTCGAGGGCGTGCGCCATGGAGGGGGCTTGGCCCGGGCGGCTGCCCTCGATGGGGCCGACTTCGGGGAAGATGCGGCGCAAGCGCTGTTCGATCGGGTGATTGGGCGCCAGGCTGCGTTCGGCCTCGGGGCAGGTCACGATGGCTTCAATGGCCGTGTGACGGCTCCACAGATTGGGGCCGCGCAGTGCGCGAATTCTTGACACTTCCATGAACCAGGATTCCTGTGATGCGGTAAGGCCGAAGGGCTCGTCGGGTGTTAGTGAGAGGTGTTCTGGCCGAAGCTTTTGACGCCAGCACGGATGAGGTCCGTGCTGATGTCCAGCGCCCAGGCCACGCTGGCGGCGATCAGCATGTCGTCGGTGCCCAGCTTGCCGTCTTGCAGCAGACGCGCCACGGCGGGTCGTTTGGCCGACAGCACGAGCGACTCGCGCTGGCCTTCACCCAAGACCAGTTGCCCATCGCGCCAGAAAGCCACGCGGCCGCCTTCGGTGCGGTGCGCCGCAAGTCGCGGGTTGTTTTCATCGTCGGCATAAAAGATCACGCTGCCATCGCAGTAGCTGGCCAGCTCTGCGACTTGCACATCGGCCGCATTGAGCACGGCAGTGCCATGGGGCAAGACCACGTCGACCTGGGTGCGCACATAAGTGGGCATTTTTTCGTCGCTGCCCGGATACAGATCGTCCAGACCTTGCGCCTTGGGCATGCGTGTGACCACACCGACCTGGCAGCGGTCGTAGGGCAAGCCTTCGGCCAGCAGATGGCGGACATCGCTTTCGAACACAGCCGTTTGGACCGAGCGGTTGATCAAAAGTCGCTGGGCGTTGTCCCAATCCATGCCGCCCTGGCTTTGCAGCTGACGCTGGTTCATGTAGAGCCCATCGGCACAGGCCAGGCCCGTGTACAGGCCTTTGAGGTGCAGCAGCCAAGCCACCAGTTTGGCGGGCCGGGTGGTGTCGCCATCGCCCATGAGGCCCACCACCGGAATGCGGCCGGTTTCTGTGGGCTGGAACAAATGGTTGGCGATCGCCTGGCCTACCGGGCGGGGTTGACCCACAGCGGGTTTGAGGTGCATCAGCAAACCGGGCCCGGCATTGACTTCAACAATCGCGCCACCTTGCGCGGCCAGGGGCTGGGAGATGTCTTGCGCCACCAGATCGACGCCCGCGATGTCCAGGCCCACCACGCGAGCGGCCAGCACGGCTTGCGCAGCCACTTCGGGGTGGACTTCGTCGGTCACGTCCAGCGCCATGTTGCCTGTGCGCATGATCAACACGGTCCGGTCCTTGTCGGGCACGCTGTCGGCTGTCAGGCCTTGGCGTTTGAGCTCCAGCACTGAGGTGGTGTGCTCGTCGAGCCGAATGGTGTCGAGCGGAAAGTCTTCCTCTTCGCCGCGGCGAGGGTCGGAGTTGATCTGCAGCTCGATCAGCTCGGCCACCGTGTGCACGCCATCGCCCACCACGCTGGCGGTTTCGCCTTTGTTGGCGGCGGCCACTTGGTCGCCGACCACCAGCAGGCGGTGTTCTTCTCCGCGGATGAAACTTTCGACAATGACTTCGCTGCCCTCGGCCAGGGCAATGTCGTAAGCGGCTTCGATGTCTTCCTGTTTGGACAGTTCCAGGGAGACGCCTCGGGCGTGGTTGCCGTCGGTGGGTTTGACGCACACGGGCAGGCCAATGTCCTGCGCGGCGGCCCAAGCGGCAGCGGGGCTGTCCACGATCTGGCCGGAGGGCACAGGCACGCCACACATGCTGAGCAGTTGTTTGGTGAGGTCCTTGTCCTTGGAGATGCCTTCGGCGATCGCGCTGGTGCGGTCGGTTTCGGCGGTCCAGATGCGGCGCTGCTGAGCGCCATGGCCCAATTGCACCAGGTTGCCGTCATTGAGGCGGATGGCGGGAATGCCGCGTTCGCTGGCCGCGTCCACGATGCTGGCCGTGCTGGGGCCGATGCACAGGCTGTCGACCATTTGCTTGAGGCGGTTGATTTGGCCCGGCACGTCAAAGGGGCGGTCTTCAATGGCCGCCAAAATCAGGTCGCGTGCGGTTTCGAGGGCGCTGCGGCTGACCGCTTCATGGCGGGTGCGGATGACGACTTTGTAGACGCCCCGGGGACCGGCTTCGCGGGCTTTGCCAAAGCCGGTTTGCATGCCGGCCTGGGTTTGCAGCTCCAGTGCCACGTGTTCGAGCACGTGACCGGCCCAGGTGCCTTGCGCCAGCCGTTGCAAGAAGCCGCCGCGTTCACCCACGCTGCAGCGGTGCTCGATCAAGCCGGGCAACCAGGCCGTCAAACGTTCGTTGAAGCCTGGCAAGGTGTTGGAGGGTGCGTCTTCCAGATCGCCGATGTCGATCAGTGCTTCCAAGACAGGACGGTAAGTCCAGATGTTGGGGCCGCGCAAATGGGTCATGCGCAGAAATTGAATGTTTTTGGCGTTCATGCGTGAAAAGGGCGGCTATACAATGACCGGCCCGTCATGGCGCTGGTGGATTGCTCTGAATTTTTGAAAATACATGGGCATTACAGGTGCAGTCGTGGGCGGCATCCATGGTTGTTTTTTGTCTCGTCGGCCGCCGGGGTCGTTCGAGTCGTTTCCGGTTCATCCTTCAATGACATCAACTTCTTCTTTGGCCGCTGCATCCCGTCAGGTTCTGCCCGACGCTTGGCAGGTTGAAGTCCATTCTTGTCTGCAACCTGATGAAAACGCAACAGCCTGGTTGGAGGTTGACCTTGACAGCAGCTTGCGATTTGCCAAAAGTGCCATCATTTTGACCGATCGGCGGGTCCTATCCCGGCCCGAAGGTGAAAAAAACTGGTCCAGCTGGGCTTTGCAGCCGGGTTTGGCCTTGAAACTCACGGACCATGCGGGTGTGGGCTGCCTCACCATGAGCAATGCCGAGGGACAGCTGGCCGTGTGGCGTTTCACCTTGGGCTTGCAGGCTGCCGTGGCCCGCTGGGTCGCGCAGTTCGAGAGCCAATTGGCCCAATGGGGCAGCGCTGAACAGGGGCGGCCTTTGCTGTCCGTGCTGTCGGGCTCGGTCTGCCCGGTTTGCCAGACGGTCATGAGCGACGAAGACGAGGACTGCCCCAGCTGCGGCCGTGAAGACTTGGCGCCGCCTTCGACCTGGACGCTGTTCAAGCTGTGGCGATTTGCCCGGCCCTACCAGCGCTCCTTGTTGGCCGGATTTTTGCTCACCCTGGCCGCCACCGCCGCCACCTTGGTGCCGCCCTACCTGACCATGCCCTTGATGGATGACATCCTCATCCCTTACCAAAACGGTCAGGCCATTGACCCCGGTCTGGTCTCTCTGTATTTGCTGGGCTTGTTCGGTTCAGCCCTGCTGGCTTGGGGTCTGGGCTGGGCCAAAACCTACATCCTGGCCTTGGTGTCCGAGCGCATCGGGGCCGACCTGCGCACCACCACGTACGACCATTTGCTCAAGCTGTCGCTGGAGTATTTTGGCGGACGGCGCACAGGCGATCTGATTGCCCGCATCGGCAGCGAGACCGACCGCATCAACGTCTTTTTGTCGCTGCACCTGCTGGACTTTGCCACCGACGTCTTGATGATCCTGATGACGGCCATCATCTTGTTCACCATCAACCCGACCTTGGCTTTGGTGACCTTGCTGCCCTTGCCCTTCATCGCCTGGCTGATCCATGTGGTGCGCGAAAAGCTGCGCACCGGTTTCGAGAAAATTGACCGCGTGTGGGCCGAAGTGACCAACGTCCTGACCGACACCATCCCCGGCATCCGGGTGGTCAAAGCCTTCGCACAGGAAGATCGCGAAGCCCAACGTTTCAAGGACGCCAACGCGCACAACCTGCAGGTCAACGACCGGCTCAACCGCGTCTGGTCGCTGTTCTCGCCCACGGTGACGCTGATGACCGAAATCGGCCTGCTGGTGGTGTGGGGTTTTGGCATCTGGCTGGTGTCGGACGACCAGATCACGGTCGGTGTCCTGACCGCGTTTTTGGCCTACATCGGGCGCTTTTACAGCCGCCTCGATTCGATGAGCCGGATCGTCTCCAACACCCAAAAGGCCGCATCCGGTGCCAAGCGCATTTTTGACATCCTCGACCATGTCTCCAGCGTGCCCGAGCCGCTCAGCCCAGTGGCCTTGCCACCGCGTGTGCAAGGTCGCATCACGGTGCGCGATGCGGGCTTTCGCTATGGCAACCGCGCGGTGATCCGCCAGCTCAACCTCGACATCCAACCCGGCCAGATGATCGGCCTGGTGGGCCACAGTGGCTCGGGCAAGAGCACGCTGGTCAACCTGATCTGCCGCTTTTATGACCTGAGCGATGGTGCCATCGAGCTCGATGGCACCGACATCCGCCAGCTCAAGGTGGCCGACTACCGCCGCCAGATTGGTCTGGTGCTGCAAGAGCCATTCTTGTTCTTCGGCACCATCGCCGACAACATCGCCTACGGCAAGCCCGAAGCCACCCGCGAAGAGATCGTGGCCGCTGCCCGTGCAGCCCATGCCCACGAGTTCATCTTGCGCATGCCGCAGGGTTACGACTCCCTGGTCGGCGAGCGCGGTCAGGGTTTGTCGGGCGGTGAGCGCCAGCGCATCTCGATTGCCCGCGCTTTGCTCATCAACCCCCGCATCCTCATCCTGGACGAGGCCACCTCGGCCGTGGACACCGAGACCGAAAAAGAGATTCAAAAAGCGCTGGACAACCTGGTGCGTGGGCGCACAACGATTGCCATCGCGCACCGACTGTCCACTTTGCGCAAGGCCGACCGTCTGGTGGTCATGGACAAAGGGCTGGTGGTCGAAGAGGGGACGCACGACGCGCTCATCGAGGCCCAAGGCGCTTACTGGCGTTTGTACGAAGCGCAGCAGCGCCAGGCCGAAGCCGAGGCGGTGTTGGGTGGCAGCGACGAAGACAAGAAGGTGATCGCATGAACCCCTTTGATTTGCAACGCGACGCCTTTGGCCGCTGGGTCTTGCAGCTGCCCGATGGCACGCGACACGTTCCTGTGACCGCCTTGCGCGCCTACCCGGTGTCCGCGCCGGACGAAGGGGTGGCGCTGATGGATGCCGACGGGCACGAGATTTTCTGGATCGATGCCTTGGACCAGCTGGCACCCGCTCTGCGCTCCCAGGTCATCCAGGCCCTGAACGAGCGGGAGTTCTTGCCAGAAATCCTTCAGCTGACCGATGTCAGCAGCTTCGCCACGCCCAGCACCTGGTCGGTGCTCACCGACCGGGGCAGCACACAGTTCTTGCTCAAGGGGGAAGAAGACATCCGGCGCTTGACGGGCACGGTGCTGCTGATCAACGACGCCAATGGGGTGCAGTTCATGATCCGCGACCTGGCGGCCATGGACAAGCATTCGCGCAAACTGCTGGACCGGTTCCTCTGAGCGGCCTCAAAGAGGCCAGACCGAGCCCTGCTCGGGCACCAGGGCCCGCCATTTGATCTCGTGCTCGATGCGCTGGCGCAGCATGTCGGACGCCTCGCGCTCGCCATGCACCACATACACCTGCCCGGGTGCGCTGGGCATTTTGTGCAACCAGCTCAACAGCTGGTTCGCGTCGGCATGGGCTGAGGCCGATTCGATTTGCGCCACCTCGGCCCGCACCGCCACATCCTGCGCGTGGATGCGGAGGGTGCTGCGGCCACTGGCCAGTGATGCGCCGCGCGTGCCCGGCGCCTGGTAGCCCGTCAGGATCACCATGTTGCGGTGGTCGCCTGCGTATTGCGCCAGGTGGTGCAGCACCCGCCCACCCGTGGCCATGCCGCTGGCCGCCAGGATCACCATCGGGCCGTGCCGCCGCGCTAGGGATTTGGACTGCTCGGGGGTCTCCAGCATGGTGGCCACATGGTCCATGTTGCGCACTTCCTGCACGCTCAGGCGGTGCTCACCCGGGTGGCGCTCAAACAAGGCCGTGGTGTGGATCGCCATCGGGCTGTCCAGAAAAATCGGCAAGCCTTTGGGAATCTCCCCGGCAGCTTTGAGCTGCGCGATGGTGTGCAACACGGCCTGCGCCCGCCCCACCGCAAACACCGGCACCACCGCCACACCGCCGCGTGCAGCCAGTTTTTTCAACAGCGGCCCCAGCTCCTCGAACAGCTTTTCCTTGGGGTGCTGGCGGTCACCGTAAGTCGACTCGATCAGCACCGTGTCGGCCTGCGGTGGTGGCTCCGGCGGGTTCATCAGCGGGTCGTCGGGGCGGCCCAGATCGCCCGAAAACAAAATCCGCCGACCTGCCACATCGAGCAGCAAACTGGCTGCACCCAGGATGTGCCCGGCGGGCTGAAAGCGCGCCTTCCAGCCGCGAATGGGCTCGAACCACTGGCCCTGGTGCTCGGCGTGTAATTGTTTGAGGCAGTGGATGGCCTCTTGCTTGGTGTACAGCGGTAGAGCTGGGGCATGTTTGGAAAAGCCATGGCGATTGGCGAAAAAAGCGTCTTCTTCCTGGATGTGCCCGCTGTCGGGCAGCAAGATGCTGGCCAGATCGCAAGTGGCCGACGTGGCATGCACCCGGCCCCGAAAACCGTTTTTGACCAACAAGGGCAAGTAGCCGCTGTGGTCCAGGTGGGCGTGGGTCAGCACCACCGCGTCAATGTGAGCCGGGTTCGCGGGCAGAGGGTTCCAGTTGCGCAGGCGCAGCTGTTTGTAACCCTGGAACAGCCCGCAATCGACCAGCAGCCGCTTCTGGTTGTGCTCGATCAGGTATTTGGAGCCGGTGACGGTATCGGCTCCGCCGAGGAAGGTGATGGTGGCGCTCATGCTTCGCATGCTGCCTTCAAAAGCAAAAGCCTGCTTGACGCAAGTCAAACCCCGGTGGGGTACAACAAAGCCATCTTGTCATACCCGCGAACGCGGGTATCCATGGCAGTCGAAGACATGGACCCCCGATCGGGTCGGGGGTGACCATTTACACGTCACACCCGCGCACGCGGGCATCCAGTGCGGCCGAAGGCACGGATCCCCGATCAGGTCGAGGGGACCATCCAGGTGTCATGCCCGCGAATGCGGGTATCCATAGAAGGCG
>Ga0255130_1000292_pt1 | contig 15738 bp, 17 predicted proteins | sample Law_Yuk_RepB_8d_FD_188560 | JGI IMG/M metagenome (GOLD analysis project Ga0255130, IMG submission 188560) | Freshwater microbial communities from St. Lawrence River, New York, United States - Law_Yuk_RepB_8d | ecosystem: Environmental > Aquatic > Freshwater > River | place: USA: New York...
ACTTAAGGCTTGGGAGATATTAAAAGGAAGCGCCAGGATTAATAAAAAGTGAAATTCTTTTGTCAGGAATTTTTTGATGAAATTTTTCATCAATTATTGCTTGCCAGAATACTCTTGCTCAATAAACCAGGCTGAACCCTCTTTTCTTAAAATCAGAGTTTTGCTTGATATTTGACTTAATTTATTTGAAGTATATTTTTGTTTAAAAGTTACTTGTGCAAAACTATTGCTTTTACTTGAGATGTTTGTCCCAGAAACTTCAATAGTAATTATGTCCTTACCTATAATTCTATTTCTTCTTGATTCTTGCCAGTCTGAAAAACTCTCTCCTTTAGGTGTTTTGAAGTTAGGAGAATATTTAGCTAGGTAGGAAGTAATGTTTTTTGATGACCAAGCTTCAGCCCATTCTGTAACAAAAGATTCGATTTCAGAGTCACTATTGTTAGCCGTATTATTCTTAGTAGAAGGTATTTCCTGAGGTAAATTTTTTGGTGGCTGTGCATTAGAAGTTGGAGCGGACGGAATTGCCGCCTGAGTTGGCGCTGGTGCAGGCTTCTTGATGACTTCATTAGTAGCTATTTGGACTGGCTGTGAGATAGGTGCAACCGGCACTTTAATATCATTTGCATTAAAGAGTTTTTTTATGAGAGAAAGCTTTGTTTTAGCTTGTACATTTGTCTTATCAATTTCTAAAGCTTTGTTGTAGGCAACTGTTGCGCGTTTAGTATAAAGATCGCCCAAGTTGACATGAGCCGTTGAATAGCTAGGGTGAGTTTTGATGGCTGATTCAAGAGCTTTTTGTGCCTTATCATAGTCGCCTAGTTCAGCATAGAGAACTGCTAGATTATTAAATGGCTCAGGAAGACTAGGATGTTTTTCAGTAAGGTAAGTGAATGCTTGTATAGCTTCGTTGTATTTTCCAAGCTCAGCCTTCACAACGCCTTTAATAAAGATAACCTGAGGGTCATTAGGGTTCGCTTTAAGATATTGGTCAATTTGTTGAGCGGCTTTTTCTTTTTCACCCTTTTCAATTAGCTGCATAATCGATTTGAAATCATCGGCCGCGTAAATTTCATTTGCTATGAAAAATGTAGATAAGGATAAAAGGATAAACAGTAAAAAACCTTTTAAATTCTTAATATTAGAACATTCGTTTTTTTGAGGCATGGTATGATTTACTTAATAAATTTAGCATAATTCTACCAAATAGCACCCTTATCATCTATATGTTATTTATGAATAAGCCCTTCACTATTCCTTTGTTATTATTAAGCTCACAAGCTTATTTGCAATGATTAAAATCTATAACACCCTTTCAAAAAATAAAGAGATTTTTAAACCTATCCAGGAAGGGCAAGTGAATATCTATGTATGTGGAATGACTGTCTATGACTTATGTCATATTGGGCATGCGCGCGTGATGGTTATTTTTGATGTAGTAAGGCGCTGGTTTGATATTTTAGGATATAGCGTGAATTACGTTAGAAATATTACTGATATAGACGACAAGATCATCAATCGCTCCATTCAAAACAATGAGTCTATAGAAAGACTCACGCAAAGATATATAAGTGAAATGAATGCTGATGCGAAAGCGCTCGGTGTTATGAGCCCTTCAAAAGAGCCAAAAGCAACAGAGCATATTCAAGACATGATTTCTATGATTCAGACATTAATTGAAAAGCATCACGCTTATGTTGCTAAAAACGGAGATGTTTTTTATTCAGTAAGATCTTTTAAGGGGTATGGAAAATTATCGGGCAAATCAATAGAAGATTTGCGCGCGGGCGAGAGGGTAGATATTGACCAAAATAAGCATGATGAACTAGATTTTGTTTTATGGAAGTCCGCAAAACCTAATGAGCCTAGTTGGGATTCGCCTTGGGGTAAGGGAAGACCAGGCTGGCATATTGAATGTTCAGCTATGAGCTCTCATTATCTTGGCCATCATTTTGATATTCATGGAGGCGGGCAAGATCTTCAATTTCCTCATCATGAAAATGAAATAGCTCAATCTGAAGCTGCTCATGATTGCAAGATGGCTAATTATTGGATGCATAACGGTTTTGTGCGAGTTGATGATGAAAAAATGTCAAAGTCTTTAGGAAACTTTTTCACCATTCGGACAGTGCTTGAAAAATTTGATCCAGAGGTGGTTAGATTTTTTATTTTAAGAGCACATTACCGAAGCCCTCTCAATTATTCAGATATGCATCTTGATGATGCAAAATTAGCATTACAAAGATTATATGTAAGTTTAAGGGGATTTAAGATTGAGCATTCTGATGTGGATTGGAGCCATCCACTCGCGCATAAATTCAAGGAAGCTATGGATGATGACTTTAACACGCCAGAGGCTATCTCTATTTTATTTGATTTAGCAAATGAAATTAATAAAAGTAAATCTGCACCACTTGCTGATTTGCTCAGATCCCTTGCGAAGACAATTGGCCTTCTCGAAAGAGATCCAGAAACCTTTCTGAAAGGTGATGAAAAAATTTCTCTTAATATTGATATGTTAATTTTACAAAGATATGAAGCGAAAACTAACAAAAATTTTAAGGAAGCAGATCGGATTAGATCTTTATTGCTTGAAAGTGGCATTGTGTTAGAAGATACCCCTCAAGGGACTATTTGGAGAAAAGAATAAGCTATGCCAGTTAACCTTAAACCACTCACAATTGATTCTATTTCCCCCGTTAAAGGTATATCGCTTGGGACTGCTAAAGCACATATTAAAAAACCTAACCGAAAAGATTTGCTATTAGTCACCATTGCAGAAGGCTCAAAAGTTTCGGGTGTATTTACGCAAAATGCATTTTGTGCGGCGCCTGTAATTCTTTGTAAGGAGCATTTAAAAAATGCATCTGGAATTCGTGCACTCATTATTAATACAGGCTGCGCTAACGCAGGTACTGGAGAAGAGGGTATTTTAAGGGCGAAAGAAACCTGCCAAGCTGTCAGCGAACTTCTGTCGATTAATTCAGAGCAAGTTTTACCATTTTCAACAGGCGTTATTTTAGAAAGCCTACCTATTGATAAAATTAAAAGTGGATTGCCAGATACAGTAAAAAGCTTAGATCCAGCGCATTGGATAGATGCAGCAGAAGCTATCATGACTACAGATATTGCACCAAAAGCGGCATCGAGAAAAATAAAGATTCAAGATAGAGAAATCTTTATTTCCGGTATAAGTAAAGGTTCTGGCATGATTCATCCAAACATGGCAACCATGCTGTCATTTATTGCAACAGATGCTTCTATCAATCAAATCTTGCTTGATAAACTTCTTAAAGAAGTGACGCAACAATCATTTAATTGCATTACTGTTGATGGCGATACATCTACTAATGATTCATTCATTCTAATTGCTACAGGGCAAGCAGGACATCATGAAATCAGCCAAGAAGACAAAGACTATATTGCTCTTAAGGATGCCATTGGTGAAGTTGCAATTGAATTAGCGCAGGCCATTGTGAGAGATGGTGAAGGTGCTACGAAATTTATTACTATTCAAGTCGAATCAGGACTTGATGATGCTGAATGTAGAAAAGTAGGCTTTGCAATAGCTCATTCTCCTTTAATTAAGACAGCATTCTTCGCGTCCGATCCCAACTTGGGAAGAATATTAGCTGCCATTGGCTATGCCGGCATAGAATCTCTTGATATCTCAAAAATACAATTGTATTTAGGAAGTATTTTAGTGGCAGAGAAAGGTGGTCGAGCAGCTACCTATTCTGAGGATCAGGGCCTGGAAGTTATGAAGCATCCTGAGATCAGTATGCGAATACTTCTTAATCGAGGTCATGCAAAGACAACAATATGGACATGTGATTTTTCATATGACTATGTAAAAATAAATGCCGACTATCGCAGTTAAATTGTGAATACTGTTCGCGCAGCTGCAGCTGTTATTCAAAGACATGATGGATTGCTTCTGATGGCCCAAAGACCTCCTGGACGCGGGTGGAGTGGTTGGTGGGAATTTCCAGGTGGCAAGATTGAAATAAATGAATCACCCTTTGAAGCTCTTCAGAGAGAGCTTCAGGAAGAAATTAATATTTCTGCAAATGATGCGACGTTATGGTTTGAACGAAGTTACATCTATCCAGATAAAAAGGTCTATATCTATTTTTTCAAAGTGACTGATTGGACTGGTCAAATCACATCATGTGAGAATCAATTATTGGATTGGCAAGACCCATCTCGTGTATCAGTTTCCCCAATATTGCCTACCAATTTATTTGTGCTGAAATCTATTTTACTTCCCCCAATTTATGCGATTACAAATATCGAAGAGATGGGTGTGACATTATTTTTTGAAAGATTAAAAATTAAATTAGAACAAGGCTTGAAGATGATACAAGTAAGAGAAAATAATTTACCTTATCAAGATCTAAAAAAAATAGCTAAAAAGATCTTAGATCTGGCGAAGCCTTATCAAGCAAAAGTGTTAATTAATGAAAACGAAAATCTCGCATTAGATATTGGGGCCGACGGTGTTCATTATCCATCTCATAGATTAATTAAATTAAAAGACCGGCCAGCCTTTTCATTATGCGGAGCTTCCTGCCACAACATAGAAGAGCTTATGATTGCGCAAGATTTAAATATATCATTTGCTGTATTTTCTCCAGTTCAAAAAACTGAATCACACCCTCTCGCTGAACCGATAGGCTGGGAATTATTTAGTGAATGTACAAATAAACTAGATATACCAATTTATGCGTTAGGTGGACTTAATCAAGCAAGCTTAAAAAAATCCTGGCAATCTGGGGGACATGGCATTGCAATGAAAACGGCTATTTGGGAATAAAATTATTTAACGGTCGCGTCAATTGATTTATCAAAAGATTGATTTTTTTTGTCTTTAAAATGAAATGTAAGTTTAATTTTTTCCCCGGCCTTCAGAGGACCTTTAAAATCCATGAGCATTAAATGACTGCCACCAGATTTAAATTCAAAGAGCTTGTTATGATAGATTTTAATTTCATGAGCCATACGCATTTTCATAATGCCTTTCTCTTGAATGGTATTATGCATCTCAATTGTTTTGATTTTTGGAGAAGTAACCAAAGTCAGTATTAAATCTTCATTACTTAAGAGTGACATATAGGCGACGCTCATGTCATCATTTGCTTCTGCAGAAGCAACCCAAGCATTTTCTACTTTTATATCTGGTGCAGCTAATATTTCTGTCGACATTAGAAATGTAATTACAAATAGAATAAGTTTTAATAATTTCTTAGATTGAGTCTTCATTTAAATCCTCGAGGTTGGTTTCAACAGGAATTTTATAGCCTTCATTGGCCCATTGACCTAAATCGATCAAGCGGCATCGTTCAGAGCAAAAAGGCCTAAAAGCATTAGATAAACTATATTCAACACTATGATTGCATTGGGGGCAGTTTACAAATGTAATCTTTGCACTCATAACCAGCAAATACTGTATTTAAATTCAAGATTTAATTTAACAGGCTCTTTTTTTAATTCTTCATTAAGCTGGTTGAAGAAAACATTGACAGTATATTTATTAGCACTAATTTCAGGATAAATATTTAAAGTCTTTTCAAGCTCAAGTCGGATAAGGTCGAATGTCTTAAGCGGATCAATGGTTTGTTGATGTTTGCCTTCTTTTGCTTTAACTGAATCTACGTGGCATTGATTTCTCAAAATTAATAGAATGATGGAGGCTGCATCTTTAAACACCATGAGAGGTTGCGCCCAGGATTTAAAATCCTCTAATTTAGATTTTCTTGTTTTGTGGGTTGCCCAGTTACGAAAATTTGGAAAATCAACATCTAGAAGCCCACCTGGAGAACTGATCCTTTTTTTTACCTCTTCTAAAAATAAATTGTTATTGAAATTAAAGCCAGGCTTTACATCTATATTTTCTAACTTTTTACGAGCTACTTGTATCTTTAGAATGATTTCTTTAGGATTGAGCTGCCCTTCTTTTAATGCTTGATTCTCTGAGAGGGTTGATTGTTTTTTTTCCTGCCTTTCAAGTTCCTGAAGAAAATCAATTTTTAAATCGGACCTTGATACAAGCTGTACTATTTCAAAAAGTGTATTGAAACAACTAAATTCAAAATAGTCATGTGTATTTTTTAATTGATGTTCAAATTTTTGATAGATCTCTTCAATACGAAGTAATCTTCGAATGCGCTCATTAAGGGGAAACTCAAATGTGATCATATGGGCATTATCGGGTTGATTTTATTTAACGGCAACTAAATTTAAATATTTTTTATGTAATGCTTTAATGGACTCTTCGAGCTTTTCAATTGAACCATCATTAACGACTACATCATCCGCTCTTTCGATGCGGTAATTACGACCAACTTGTTGCTCGATGATTGATTGAATAACAGAGGTGTCAATCCCATCTCTTTTTTTAACACGTTCGATTTGATCGTCTACCTTACAGTCGATAACAAGTGATCTTGAAATAAGGCTTGTGTATTGGTTTGTTTCAAATAGCAGTGGGATATCAATCACAACGTAAGATTCGTTGGATAACACATTTAGTCTTCTCATAACTTCTTCAAGAATTTTTGGATGAAGAATTTTTTCAAGATTTATTTTTTGATCTTTTTCTGAGAAGATAATTTCTCTTAATTTTTTTCGATCCAACCGATTGTCCTTATCGAATATAGCATCTCCAAATACTAATTTAATTTCTTGTATAGCTTGGTGGCTTGAGTCTGTAATTTCTTTTGCAATATTATCGAGATCAATCACTTTAATATTTAAAGATTCAAATATTTTCAGCGCTTCACTTTTACCTGATCCAATGCCGCCAGTCATCCCAATAATAAACATCATGTGCCTTAAACTTTTTTAAATATTATGAATAAATTTACTTGAAATTATAGAATTAATCACCATTAATAGATCATGAATGATTTAAACTATGACTTATGAATGAATTGCAAAATATACCAAACAACTTAACTCCACCAGAAGAGCAATCTGCTTGGGCCGATTTAGTGATTTGTCGAGTAGAGGTTGATTTACCTAATTGGCTTTCACAGCTCGCAGGCGGCAACAATTGGCAAGTTTACTCTGAATCCGAATATGATCACTCCATTAGCTTCCTGTTGCGACAAGGCAAGAAGGAGGCCGAAGTGACTTTGTTTAACAATGGCTATGCGCAAGTTGATCTTAACGGCAAATCGATTTTTGATGGATCCATCACCTCAGGCGCCAATAAATGTGCGCATCTAAGTTATTACCGTGCCGATAATGGCGACCCTATTGTTCTAAATTAGTAATCTCTCGAGGTTACAAATTGTGTGAGCTCTAATAAAGCGTCTTTATACACAGAAGGTGCAATGTGTTGAATAAGCTTTTCAGCTTGTTCTATTTCTTCTTTTGCGAGTTGCCTTACGTAATCGAGCGCCTTAGTTTCTTCAACAGCATTCAAAACACCTTCTAACTCTGTTAACCCGCCATTTTCAATGACAGCTCTAATAATATTTTTTTGTTGGGCATTCCCTTTTTTCATAGCAAATAAAAGAGGTAGGGTAGGCTTACCTTCTGCAAGATCGTCCCCTAGATTTTTACCTATATCGTCAGGGTTGCCTGATAAATCGAGGACATCATCTATAAGCTGAAAAGCAATTCCCATATGTTTACCAAATTGGGCTAGCGCTTTAATATCAGAATCGTGAGCGCCACCGATAATAGCTCCCAGCTCGGCTGCAGATTCAAACAATTTAGCAGTTTTGTAATATACAACTTTTAAGTAATCCTCATCTTTAATAGAGGCGTTATGAATATTTAAAAGTTGCAATACTTCACCTTCTGCAATGGTATTTGTAGTGTTAGCTAATACTTCCATGACTTTCATATGATTGATTTTGACCATCATTTGAAATGCTCTAGAGTAAATAAAATCCCCCACCAAAACACTCGCAGAATTTCCAAAAATGGTATTTGCGGTTTTGTGATTTCTTCTTTTCGTGGATTGGTCTACAACATCATCATGAAGGAGTGTGGCGGTATGAATAAACTCGATCACCGCGGCCAATTCATGATGCTCTTTTTGAATGGGACCAAATAAGCCACCCACTAAAAGTAGAGTGCTGGGCCTCAGTCGTTTCCCGCCTCCTTGAATAATATGTCCTGCAACTTGGTTAACCAGTGGCACTTCAGAATGAAGAGAAGAGCGAATAACCTCATTCACAGCTAATAAATCACTTTTAATTGGGGATAAAATGGCGCTAAGAGTCACAAAAACAAGGCTTAAATGTTGTTAAAGACATATTTTAACATAGCCCTCTTTCCGGGGTTTGTGAGCAAAAAACCCTTATCTTTATCCCTGAAGAGTTTGCTTAACAGGCCTAATTTAAGTATAATTCGCGATTCTTTTAAAGTTGTTAAAGTTTGAGGTTTTATCATGTACGCAGTTATTAAAACAGGTGGTAAGCAATATCGCGTTAATCAAGGCGATAAGCTGAAGATTGAAAAAATAGCAGGTGATGTAGGGGCGAATGTCGTTCTAGATCAAATTTTAACAGTCGTTGATGGTGATAATGTGACTATAGGATCGCCCATTGTAAGAGGCGCTAGCGTTACAGCCACCGTAGTGAGCCACGGACGTCATGATAAAGTGACAATTTTTAAAATGCGCCGTAGAAAACACTACCGCAAATCTCAAGGACATAGACAAAGCTTTACTGAGATTCAAATCGATAAAATATCAGCTAAATAATTTAAGGATTAATCATGGCACATAAAAAAGCAGGCGGAAGTTCAAGAAACGGTCGTGACTCCCAGGCTAAACGTTTAGGCGTAAAGGCTTTCGGTGAGACAGTTGTTTCAGCTGGTAGCATTATTGTTCGCCAACGTGGCACCAAAATGCACCCTGGCGTGAATGTAGGCATGGGCAAAGATCACACTCTTTTTGCAAAGGCTGACGGTAAGGTAACCTTTACCATCAAAGGCGCATTAAAACGTAAAACCGTTAATATTGTTCCAGTCTAAGCAATCCTAAGATTCTTTAAAGCCCTGTCAGTTGATAGGGCTTTTTTATTTGGTAAATTGATAATATGAAATTTATAGACGAAGCAACCATTAAAATTTACGCAGGTGACGGCGGCAATGGCATTGCAACATTTCGTCGTGAAAAATACGAACCTATGGGAGGCCCAAGTGGAGGAGATGGCGGTCGAGGTGGCTCTGTATTTTTTGAAGCAGATCAAAATTTAAATACGCTTGTTGACTATCGCTATACCCGAACCTTAAAAGCACAAAGAGGTGAGAATGGACGCAGTGCGGAATGTTATGGCGCGAAGGGTGAGGATTTAGTATTAAGAGTGCCTGTAGGTACGGTAATTTCAGACAAAGCAACTGGTGAGTCTTATGCGGATTTAAGCCATCATGGGAACAGGGCTCTTTTAGCTAAAGGTGGCAAAGGTGGCCTTGGTAATATTCATTTTAAATCGAGTATTAATCGAGCACCGAGACAATGCACCAAGGGTGAGCCTGGAGAAGAGTTCGAGCTTTATCTTGAACTTAAAGTATTAGCTGATGTGGGTCTCCTGGGCATGCCAAATGCGGGTAAGTCCACCTTTATAAGATCCGTATCCGCCGCAAAACCTAAGGTCGCAGATTATCCTTTTACAACATTGCATCCTAATTTGGGTGTAGTGAGAGTAGGTGAGAATCAAAGTTTTGTGATTGCCGACATTCCCGGGCTTATTGAAGGAGCATCAGAAGGCGCTGGTTTAGGACACCAATTCTTAAGACATCTTGCGAGAACTACACTACTCTTACATTTAGTTGATATTGCACCTTTTGATCCTGCGATCAATCCAGTTGATGAAGCGCGCGCTATTGTGAATGAATTAAAAAAATATGATGAGCTTTTATATCAAAAACCACGCTGGTTGATATTAAATAAAATTGATATGGTGGAAGATGTTGCAGACAAGGTAAAAGCATTTGTGAAATCTTTTGGTTGGACTGGGCCTGTATATTCAATCTCCGCGATTAAGGGAGTTGGCTGTAAAGAGCTTACATATGACATCATGACCTTTATTGAAGAAAATAAAACAATTCAAAATGAAATCGTTATTAGCGAATAGTCATCGCATTATTATTAAAGTGGGCTCTAGCTTAGTCACCAATCATGGTGAAGGGTTAGATCAAAAAGCTATTGCTTCATGGGTAGAGCAGATTTCTCATCTTGTTAAATCAGGTAAAGAAATTGTTTTAGTTTCAAGCGGTGCCGTCGCTGAGGGCATGCAAAGACTTGGTTGGAAAGTAAGGCCAACTTTAATTAATGAATTACAAGCGGCAGCAGCTATTGGCCAAATGGGATTGGTTCAAATTTATGAAAAGAATTTTTCACATCACGAATTAAAAGCCGCGCAGATTTTATTAACGCATGACGATCTTGCTGATCGAAAAAGATATCTCAATGCGCGCTCTACATTAAATACACTTTTAGAACTTAAAGTGATCCCAATCATTAATGAAAACGATACTGTTGTGACAGATGAAATTCGTTTTGGTGACAACGATACATTGGCTTCATTAGTCGCTAATCTTATTGAAGCTGACCTCTTAATCATTTTGACAGATCAACCAGGACTATTTTCCGACGATCCAAGAAAAAATAAAGAAGCTAAGCTTATCCATCATGGTATTGCAGGTGACCTATCTCTAGAAGCAATGGCTGGTGGTGCGGGCTCTTCAATTGGTACAGGCGGTATGCTCACTAAAGTTTTAGCAGCTAAACGCGCATCTAGAAGTGGCGCGCATACGATCATTGCATCTGGTAAAGAAGCAAATATTTTAATTCGACTAAATCAAGGTGAAACCATAGGGACTCATCTAGAAAGTAAACAATTAAAAGTTGCAGCAAGAAAACAATGGCTCGCCGATCATTTACAATTAAGAGGTAAGTTGATATTAGATGATGGCGCTGTCGAAGCACTTAAAAAAGAGGGTAAAAGTTTATTACCTATTGGTGTTATTTCGGTTGAAGGAGATTTTGATCGAGGAGAAGTTGTGCTTTGTTTGGATACAAAGGGTGGAGAGATTGCGCGTGGACTTATTAATTATAATGCAGCGGAAACAAAAAAAATTATGGGCAAGTCTACAAATTCGATAGAAAATTTATTAGGTTATATTGATCAACCTTCTTTGATTCATCGAGATAATTTAATTTTACTTTAAGATTTTTAAAGGGAGTTTTGTATGTCAGAAAATAAAAAACTTGTCGCCATTATTATGGGATCTGACAGTGATTGGCCGGTGATGAAATTTGCAGCACAGATGCTTGCAGATTTTGATGTGCCTTACGAAGCTCAAGTCATTTCAGCACATCGAACGCCAGATTTGATGTTTAAATTTGCTGAACATGCCTCACAAGAAGGTTATCAAATTATCATTGCAGGCGCAGGAGGTGCAGCTCATCTGCCTGGTATGGTAGCTTCTAAAACCACATTACCCGTATTAGGCGTACCGATTCCTTCAAAACATCTTCAAGGCCAAGATTCCTTATTATCTATTGTACAAATGCCAAGAGGTATTCCTGTAGCAACTTTTGCTATCGGTGAAGCAGGGGCTGCAAATGCAGGCCTTTTTGCAGTATCTATTTTGGCGCATGAAAATAAAACATTATCTAAAAAGCTTGAAGTGTTTAGAGAGAAGCAAGCTAAAAAAGTTATCGATATGAATTTGTCGGAGAAGCCTTGAGTCAACTAGATCAACCGCTTTTACCTTCAGCTATGCTTGGCATTCTTGGAGGCGGCCAGTTAGGTCGTTTTTTTGTGATTGCAGCCCATGAGATGGGCTTTAAGGTTACTGTATTAGATCCGGATCCAAAAAGTCCTGCAGGAGCTATTGCAGATATTCATTTATGTAAATCTTATGATGATGTTTCGGCATTGGAAGTCATGAGAAACACATGTCAAGGTGTAACCACTGAATTTGAAAATGTTCCTGCAGACAGCATGGAATTCTTATCAAAAAAGATACATGTAAGCCCTTCACCAGAGTCTGTAAGAGTGGCCCAGTATCGCGTTCTTGAAAAAACTTTTTTAAAAGAATCAGGGCTTCCTGTAGGTCCTTTTGAAATCATTCGAGAAGATAAAGATATACCTTCAGATACTTCCTCTATTTATCCTGCTATTTTAAAAGTCGCTCGCTTTGGTTATGACGGTAAAGGTCAAGCAAGAGTTGCTTCACAAAAAGAAGCGGTAGTGGCTTTTCATCAATTCTCAAGTCAAGAATGTGTTTTAGAAAAAATGCTTCCTTTAGATATGGAAGTTTCTTTAGTTTTGGCGAGAGATCAATTAGGCCATATGGAGACATTTAGTGTAGCTGAGAATATTCATACTAACGGTATTTTAGATATTTCCATTGTGCCGGCGCGCTCAACACAATTAATTAATGATTTAGTGGATCAACTTGCAAAGCAAGTAGCTCAAGCACTTAATTATGTAGGCGTGTTGGGTGTTGAATTCTTTATTAGCGAGGGTAAGGTTTTTGTAAATGAGATTGCTCCTAGACCCCATAATTCTGGTCATTACACCATTGACGCCTCTGTGACGAATCAATTTGAACAGCAAGTGAGAGTGCTAGCAGGTCTTCCTCTTGGAAACCCTAGACTTCATTCATCCGCTGTCATGGTTAATCTCTTAGGTGATGTCTGGACAAAAAATGGACAAAAAGAACCTGACTGGGGCATGGCCCTTAATGAATCCGGCTTAAAAATGCATCTTTATGGAAAACATGAAGCAAGACCAGGCCGAAAGATGGGCCACTTTACCGTATTAGATAAAAACTTAGATATAGCTTTCGATAAGGCTATAAAGGTAAGAAAGCTTTTGGGGATTGCTTAGATCAAAGAGAGAATCTCTCTTTGAAATTAAGCCATTGATTTGATTGCTGCGTTTAAGCGTTGCTTATGACGTGACGCTTTGTTTTTATGAATAATCTTTTTATCAGCGATACGGTCAATCACTGAAACATTTTCTTGGAAAGATGTTTTTGCAGCTGTTTTATCACCAGTTTGAATTGCTTTTAAAATCTTTTTAATTGCAGTACGCAAAGTTGAACGCAAACTTGCATTGTGAGCTCGTTGCTTCGTTGCTTGGCGGGCACGTTTTCTAGCTTGTGCGGTATTTGCCATGTTTATCCTTTAGTTAATATCTTTTATTACGAAGGCGAGAATTTTAGCGATATTTGAGGTTTTATACAAGATAAAACGCTCATTTTAGCCCTAAATTTCAGTCATATCCCCTTGATGTTCTAAGCTTATCAATATTTTTGTCGGAAACCTTGATAAAACGACCTCCATGTTAAAATCTTTGTAATTTAGTGACACTTAAATAGATAAATTCAATGAATCTTCTTAAAGCACTCGCAACCGTCGGAAGCATGACTTTCGTATCAAGAATTTTAGGTTTTGTGAGGGATAGCTTGATCGCCAAAATCTTTGGCGCGGGTATGGAAACAGATGCTTTTTTTGTGGCTTTCAAAATTCCCAATCTATTAAGGCGCATTTCAGCAGAGGGCGCTTTCTCCCAAGCCTTTGTCCCTATCCTTGCTGAGTATAAAAACAAACGTAGTTATGAGGCGACACACCTCTTGATTAATCACGTATGTTCATTATTAAGTCTTTTTCTAATAGCGATTACATGCATTGGTATTTTTGCGGCACCTTGGCTTGTCTATATTAGTGCGCCAGGTTTTATTGAGCATTCTGAAAAGTTTCAGCTCACTGTTGATTTATTAAGGATCACCTTTCCTTATATCTTTTTTATTTCCTTAGTGTCTATGGCTGGCGGCATTCTGAACACTTTCAATAAATTCTCAGTGCCTGCTTTAACGCCTGTATGGCTTAATTTATCTTTTATTTTTGCAGCATTATTTTTTGCCGATTATTTTGATCGGCCTATTCTCGTATTGGCTTGGGCTGTATTTGTTGGAGGTGTCCTCCAGTTAATTTTTCAAATTCCCTTTTTAAGAGAAATTGGGTTTATTCCTAAATATCAATTAGATCTTAAAGATAAAGGTGTTTGGAGGATTGTTAAACTCATGGGGCCTGCAATCTTTGGGGTGTCTATAGCGCAACTATCTTTGCTGATTAACACCATCTTTGCATCATTTCTTGAGACCGGAAGTGTTTCATGGCTTTATTATGCAGATCGACTCATGGAGTTTCCAGCAGGCGTGTTAGGTGTTGCACTGGGCACGATTCTACTTCCAAGCCTTTCAAAATCTTATTCGGGTAAAGATCAAAAAGAATACTCAGGTTTGCTTGATTGGGGATTAAGGCTGACATTTATTTTTGCGGCGCCAGCAGCTGTTGCATTGGCTGTGTTATCGCTACCTTTAATTGCAACCTTATTTCACTATGGCGCTTTTAATATGCATGATGTTTTGATGACTCAACAAGCTACCATTGCATACAGCTTTGGACTAATGGGCCTCATCATGATTAAAGTATTAGCACCTGGATTTTATGCAAGACAGAATATTAAGACACCAGTCAAAATTGCACTTTTTACTTTATTCTCAACTCAACTCATGAATATGATATTTATTGGGCAGTTTAAACATGCAGGTTTGGCGCTTGCGATTGGTTTGGGAGCGTGCCTAAATGCAAGTCTTCTTTATTATCATTTAAGAAAAGGTAATTATTACAAACCGCATGCAGGATGGGGACAATTTTTAATAAAACTTTTTGTGGCTTTAGTTTTAATGGGCCTCACTTTGTTTTATTTAAAAGGAGATTCAACACTTTGGCTTGAGTATTCTATTTCAAAAAGATTGATTTACTTAGTGATGCTAATTCTTGCCGGGTCTGTTGTTTACTTTGGTTCACTGTGGATGATGGGATTAAGACTTCAATCATTCATTCGAAGAGCTATTTAAGTTTTTGGGATGCAAGTCTTTCGCCATTTTCCACTAAGTTTAGAAATGCCTATTGGCCTTACTATTGGCAATTTTGATGGTGTACATATAGGCCATCAAGCGCTTATTCAAAAACTTATAGAGGAATCTATAAGAAGAAAAATTACACCATCGGTGATGACTTTTGAACCGCATCCTAAAGAATTCTTTGTACCCGAAAACGCACCTACTCGACTTACGAGCTTAAGAGAAAAGCTAGAGTTTTTTTTAAGCTGTGGCGTTCAAAATGTTTTTGTTTGTGCCTTTAATAAAAATTTTGCAGGTATTTCTAGTGAAGTGTTTATGCATCAAATATTAAAAGAGCAATTAAAAACAAAAATCATCATCGTAGGAGATGATTTCCGTTTTGGAGCGCAGCGACTAGCAGGCATAAAAGACTTAAGAAAAAGTGGATTTGAATTATTCGAAATTCCAGAAATTAATGTGAAAGGCAAGCGCGTATCAAGTACATCAATTAGAGAAGCGCTTAGTGAGGGCCGCATTAAGTCAGTCACTGCATTCTTAGGAAGGCCTTACACGATTAGTGGAAAAGTGGTTGAAGGTGACAAGCGCGGAAGGCAAATGGGCTTCCCAACTGCTAATATTCATATGAAGCATACGAGACCGGCGCTAACAGGGGTATATGCGGTAAAATTAGGAAATAGAAATGGCGTTGCTAATCTTGGAATCAGACCAACAGTTGCAGGCATCCCAAAACTTTTACTAGAAGTTCATTTGCTTAATTTCAATGAAGACATTTATGGACAGCATGTGCAGGTTACTTTCATGGAAAAGATTAGAGATGAAATGAAATTTGAAAAT
>Ga0255130_1000305_pt1 | contig 15351 bp, 13 predicted proteins | sample Law_Yuk_RepB_8d_FD_188560 | JGI IMG/M metagenome (GOLD analysis project Ga0255130, IMG submission 188560) | Freshwater microbial communities from St. Lawrence River, New York, United States - Law_Yuk_RepB_8d | ecosystem: Environmental > Aquatic > Freshwater > River | place: USA: New York...
CCCATACAGCGTGTCTCCAGGCCCACCCCACAACTGGTTGTCGCCCGCATCGCCGGTCAGCACATCGGCATAACTTGTGCCCTCTATTTGTTCCATGCCGCTCAGGGTCAAGGTGTGCACAGCCCCAGGTGTTTGACGTTCAAAATAAACGCCTGTGAGCGCGTCGCCACTTGCGTGGGCTTGGGCAAGCTCAGCGTGGGTGAACTTTGCAACAAGGCTTTGTTGAAGGCCGTGAACCAAAGGGTATCGACCGCATCGTTGCCGCCTTGGTTGTTCGGGACCAGTTTTCTGATCGAAAACAGGAGGGCCACCTGGCCGTTTTCCAGCAACACCTCGTGCAGGTTGATGGACCCTGAGCGCAGGCCTTCAAAAACCCCGCCTTCAAAGCGCAAGCCCAAGGTCTGGGCCGCACCGCTCGACGTGAACTGGTTGACCACCAGCATGGGGTGGATGCTGGGTTTGTCGAAATCAATCTTGAAGTGCAGCACGCCCCCGGTCGCTGAAGGGTCGTGGACCAAGAGCTGATCCCACCCGTTGACGTTGCTCAAGGGCCAGATGTCGACGGCGTCGGCCGCCAGATCCGATGACCGTCTGAACGACCCGGGCAGATCAGGCACCCCCCGGGGTGAGAAGGCATTGTCCGCAGTCAGGCTGAAGGTGCCATCCTGTTTGGACAGCAAACGCACATGGTCAGAGTTGATCCTGTAATCCCACAGGCCACGCAGGACATTGTTTTCAAACGAGCCCACCGTGGCGGCGCTGTAAAAAGCCTCGGTGGATTGGATCGCCGACAATTCAATGTTGCCGTATCGGACCAAGCGCCATGAACCGGGATAGAGCAGGTCATCGGCCGATACGTAGCCCGGTGAGTCGGCAGGAAGTTTTGAAAAGACAAAACCCAATTCGAAGGACGAACTCATGTTGCGTTTTCCAGTTTCGGCCGTTGATTTGTTGTGGGTTCCGGGTGAATGTGATGTTTTTTAAACTTTTATCAATTCTAAAAATCATGACTATACCGACAAGTTCATTCTAGAACCTGACCGGTTTCTGTCAAGATCAACCCGTTGTTGCGTTTACAACAAATTGGGCGATTTTTTTGTATTCAATGGAACGGTGTGGGGTTTTCTTCGGGCTGGACTGCCCGGGTCAAGGGGAGGCCATCCCCTGGCTGAAGCTGCGTTCAGACGGGTCCACTTGAGCGGTCCATGCTGGGGCTGCGTGGGCCTCTTCAGAACCGGTGGCTCAATTCGGATGTGGATATCTTGTGTATAAGTCCAGAGGGGCAGGGCGTGATCAATAGAAGGAATGTGCTAATAAAAATAAGATTGATATGAAAATAGAATATAAAATAAGTCGCGGGGCATCCCGCTCACCAGTTCCACAGCGTCCCATCGTGCTGCAGCCGGTTCACCGGCAGATAAGCCCTCTGGTAGGGGTACTTGGCCGCCAGCTTCTCGTCGATGTCCACCCCGTGGCCGGGGGACTCGCCGCAGTGCATCATGCCGCGCTCAAAGCGCCAGTCGTGCGGAAAGACCGAGAGCATTTCTTCGCTGTGCGGCATGTATTCCTGCACACCAAAATTGGGCACCCAGGTGTCAAAGTGCAGCGCCGCGCCCATGCACACCGGTGACAAATCGGTCGCGCCGTGGCAGCCGGTGCGCACCTGATACAGGCTCGCCAAGTCGGCGATGCGCCGCAGGTGGGTGATGCCACCGGCGTGGACCACGGTGGTGCGGATGTAATCGATCAACTGCTTTTCAATCAGGGTCTTGCAGTCCCAGATGCTGTTGAAGACCTCGCCCACCGCGAGGGGTGTGGTGGTGTGGTGGCGAATCCACTGGAAGGCGTCCTGGTTTTCGGCTGGCGTCGGGTCTTCCATCCAAAACAGGCGCATGGGCTCCAGCGCCTTGCCCAGCTGGCCCGCCTCGATGGGTGTCAGGCGGTGGTGCACATCGTGCAGCAGGTGGATGTCGGGGCCCACGGCTTCGCGCACGGCTTCGAACAGGCCGGGCGTGTGGCGCAAATACTTCTCGGTGCTCCAGTCGTGCTCGCCGGGCAGGCTGCCGTCGGCGGGTTCGTACAGGCGATGCGTGCCGCTCACGCCATAGACCTTGTTCAGGCCCGGCACCCCGCTTTGGGCGCGGATCGCCAGGTAGCCCTCTTCCTTGTGGCGCAAGACCGCGTCCACCGTCTCGGCGGTGTCGCGGCCGTTGGCGTGGCCATAGACCATCACCCCGGTGCGGCTGCGCCCGCCCAGCAGCTGGTACAGCGGCAGGCCCGCCATCTTGGCCTTGATGTCCCACAGCGCGGTGTCCACCGCCGCGATCGCGCTCATGGTCACCGGGCCGCGCCGCCAGTAGGCGCCTTTGTAGAGGTACTGCCAAATGTCTTCGATCTGCTGCGGATCGCGCCCGATGAGACATGGAAGGACATGGTCGTTGAGGTAGCTCACCACAGCCAGCTCGCGGCCGTTGAGCGTGGCGTCGCCCACGCCGTGCACGTCCTGGTCGGTCTCGATCTTGAGGGTGACGAAGTTGCGGCCGGGGCTGCAGACGATGACGCGGGCGGCGGTGATTTTCATGACGCGGGCCTCCGAGTTCAGGCGTCTTGGGCCAGCAGTTGCTGGACCGCCCGGTCCACGCCGTGTTGCATCACCAACTGGTGCCAGTGCGTCACGCGGGCGATCCATGCGGCGTTTTGCGGCAGAACCTGGCCCCAGAGGTCTTCGCGCGCCAGCAGGGCGCGCACGCAGGCCTCGGGCTCGGTGCGCTGGGCGGCGCCCAGGGCCATCAGGCTGTCCGCTTGCGGGTCGTTCAGGGTGTAGGTCTGGCCTTGCTCGTCCACGCCGAGCGTGTAGCGCACGAACACGGCGGCGGCCAGCGCGTGGTGCTCAAACGGCGCGCCTTGCGCGATCTGGCCCAGCACCGAAGGCGGCCAGCGCTGCGGGATTTTTTGCGAGCTGTCGGTGGCGATCTGGTGCACGCTGTGCTTCAGGTAGGGGTTGCCAAAGCGCGCGATCAGCGCGTCGCGGTATTCGGCCCAGTCTTGGCGGCTCAGGTGCGGCGCGACTTCTTGGCCCATCAGGCGGTGCACGAAGCTGCGGATGTGCGCCTCGCCAATGCAGCTGGCAATGAATGGCCGGCCGGTGATGGCCCCCATGAGTGCCATGGCCGAGTGGCTGCCGTTGAGCATGCGCAGTTTGGCTTCCTCGTAGCTGTGCACATCGCCCGTCACGCGCACGCCGGCGCTTTGCAGCAGGGCGGCGTCGGCAGGGTCGGCCAGGCGGTCTTCAATCACCCATTCCCAAAAGCCTTCGGTGCTCAGGGCGCAAGGGTCTGGCACGCCCAGCGCCGCTTGCGCTGCGGCCACCACCTCGGGCGTGGCAGCAGGCACGATGCGGTCGACCATGCTGCACGGGAAGGCGCAATGCGTGTCCAGCCAACGCAGCACATCGGCGTCTTGCGCCGTGGCCTGGACTTTGACCAGGGCCTGCAGTTGGTGGCCATTGCCCTGCAGGTTGTCGCACGAGGCGATGGTCAGGCCCGGCAAACCCGCTTGCTGGCGCAGGCGCAAGCCGTCCAGCAGCAGCTGGCCAAGCGCCGGGGTGTAGCCTTTTTCGGTCACAGTCAGGGTGACCCAGCGGGTGGCGGGAGAGGCGATCGCCTGCACCACCGCAGCGCGTTCGGTGGTGGCCACGCTCATGCGCCACAACGCGCCGCTCACGTGCCACTGCACACCTTGGCCGTCGGCCACACGCACGGCATGCAGCCCGTCTTGCGCGCGCAGCTGCTGCACCAGATCGGGCCGGGTCATGCCCACGCCGTGGATGCCCCAGCGCGTGTCGCCCCCCGTCAATAACTGGTCAAACACCATGGCCTGGTGCGCCCGGTGAAAGGCCCCCAGCCCCAAGTGAACGACACCGGGGGCATGGGCTGTGCGGTCGTAGGCAGGCACTGAAATCGAAGCGGGCAGCGCGCGCAGTGTGTGGGCAGACAGGGTCATGGTGTCAGGTGAATGGATTTGGCGCGTTGAGCCTGCAGCCCAGAAGCGCTCATCGCCCTTGCAGTTTTGGCTCGCAGGCTTGGATTTCGGCCCAGGTGGCGTCGTCGATCCAGATGCCGGTGTGTTCGCGCTCGGCGCGTGCCGCGCGCTCGGGCTCGCCCGCCAGTTTTACGCCCTCGCTGCCGGGGGCGTCGGGGCTTTGGCGCAGCCAGTCGGCAAAGGCCAGGGCCTCTTGCTCGAACACCGCTTGCGTGCCCAGACGCACCGGGTCGATCAGCATCGTCAGCATGCTGTTGAGCACGGCGCGTTGGTGGTCGGCCTCACGGTGCCAGGTGCCGCCCCCGGTGAGCGCGCCGCCCAGCAGCTCGCAGGCCATGGCCATGCCAAAGCCTTTGTGCTCACCAAAGGTCATGAGCGCACCGAACAAGCCATTGGACTGCGGCACCACCACCACGCCGGGGTTGGTGGTGGGGTGACCGTGTTCGTCGATCAAGTAACCCGGGGGCACCTGCTCGCCCTTGTTGTGGGCCACCCGCATCTTACCTTGCGCCACGCGGCTGGTGGCAAAGTCCAGCACAAAGGGGGGGCGGCTGCCCAGGGGCACACCGATGCAGCAGGGGTTGGTGCCAAAGCGGCCGTCGCCCCCGCCAAAGGGTGCGACCACCGGGCGCGAGAGCACGTTGACAAAATGCACCGACACCAGACCATGCGCCACCGCCATTTCGGCAAAGTGGCCGATGCGCCCCAGGTGGTGCGAGCGGCTGAGCGCCACGGTGCACACGCCGTGCTGTTTGGCGCGCTCGATGCCCATCTGCATGGCCTGCACGCCGGTGATCTGGCCGTAGCCGCGCTGGCCGTCGAGGTTCAGCAGCGGGCCGGTATCGAGCAGCACCTTGACGCCGGTGTTGGGCGAGAGGCCGCCTTCGAGCACCGCGTCCACATAGCGCGGCACCATGCCGACGCCGTGCGAGTCGTGCCCGCTCAGGTTGGCCATGACCAGGTTGTCGGCCACCTGTGCGGCTTCGGCCGGCGCGCTGCCGGTCATGGCGATGATGCGGGTGATGTGCTGGCGCAGATCGGCGGCTTGGATGCGTTGGCTCATGGGTGGGCTTTCATGAAGGAGATGCAGGCGCGCACGCCTGTGCGCGATGGATCCGGGGCGTCTGCCACGCCCATCGCCCAAAGGGTTGGGCTCCTACGGGGATGGGCCGGTGCAGGCGCGCAGCCTGTGCGCGATGGATCCGGGGCGTGTGCCACGCCCATCGCCCAAAGGGTTGGGCTCCTACGGGGATGGGCCGGTGCAGGCGCGCAGCCTGTGCGCGATGGATCCGGGGCGTGTGCCACGCCCATCGCCCAAGGGCTTCGGCTCTTGGTAGGAGCGCACCCTGTGCGCGATGGGGGGTGGACCGCAAGGCGTGTCACAGGGTTCACATCACCGCGCCGACTTGCCAGGGCACGAATTCGTTTTGGCCGTAGCCGTGGCGCTCGCTCTTGGTGGGCTCGCCCGAGGCGGCGGCCAGGATCATCTCGAAGATGCGCTGGCCCATCTCGGCGATGCTCACGCCGCCGTCGACGATGTCGCCGCAGTTCAGGTCCATGTCTTCCTCCTGCTTTTTCCACAGGGCGGTGTTGGTCGAGAACTTCAGGCTGGGTGAGGGCGCACAACCATAGGCGCTGCCGCGCCCGGTGGTGAAGCAGATCAGGTTGGCTCCGCCGGCCACCTGGCCTGTGGCACTCACCGGGTCGTAGCCGGGGGTGTCCATGTAGACAAAGCCTTTGGCCGTGACCGGCTCGGCGTATTCGTACACCGCCTGCAAATTGCTGGTGCCGCCCTTGGCCACCGCCCCCAGCGATTTTTCCAAAATGGTGGTCAGGCCGCCCGCCTTGTTGCCGGGCGAGGGGTTGTTGTTCATCTCCCCGCCGTTGATGGCGGTGTAGTTTTCCCACCAGCGGATGCGCTCGATCAGTTTGTGCGCCACCTCGGGCTTGACCGCCCGGCGGGTGAGCAAATGCTCGGCGCCATAAATCTCGGGGGTTTCGCTCAGGATGGCGGTGCCGCCGTGCTGCACCAGCAAGTCCACGGCCGCGCCCAGCGCCGGGTTGGCGCTGATGCCCGAGTAGCCGTCCGAGCCGCCGCACTGCAGGCCCACGGTGATGTGCTCGGCGCTGCAGGGCTCGCGGTGGATGGCATTGGCGCGGGGCAGCATCTCTTCGATCAGTTGGATGCCTTTTTCGACCGTCAGGCGCGTGCCGCCGGTGTCTTGGATGTTGAAGACCTTGAGCGTGTCGCCCTCGCGCAGGCTGCTGTGCGCCAGCCAGGTGTTGAGTTGGTTGGCCTCGCAGCCCAGGCCCACCACCACCACGCCCCAAAAATTGGCATGCGTGGCGTAACCGGCCAAGGTGCGCTCGAGCAGCTGGATGCCCAGGCCCTCGGTGTCCATGCCGCAGCCGGTGCCGTGGGTCAAAGCGACCACGCCGTCCACGTTCGGAAACGGAGCCAGTGCACCGGGGTTGTTGCGTTTGGAGAAATGGTCGGCAATGGCGCGGGCCGCGGTGGCCGAGCAGTTGACGCTGGAGAGCACGCCGATGTAGTTGCGCGTGGCCACGCGGCCGTCCGAGCGTTTGTAGCCCATGAAGGTGGCCTGTTGGCGCACTGGCTCGGGTTTGACGTCTTGGCCGATCGCGTAGTCGCGTTCGAAGTTGCCTTTTTCGGCGCCCATGTTCAGGTTGTGCGTGTGCACATGCTCGCCCGGCGCAATGGCTTGGTGCGCGAAGCCAATGATCTGGTTGTAGCGGCGCACCGGCTCGCCGACCGCGATGGCGCGGGTGGCCACTTTGTGGCCCGGCGGGATCAGGCCGCGAACCGGCACGCCCTCGACGGCGCTGCCGCTCATGAGTTGGCTTCGGGCGATGACCACGTCATCGGCAGGGTGCAATCGGATGAAGAGCTTGGACATGTTTTCAATCGGTGGGACAAGTCGCTGGGAATCTGCCTGGCCAGTTCAGTAGAACTGCTTGGGCAACCACAGCACCAGGCTGGGCACGTAGGTGATGATGGCCAGACTGCCCAGCAAGGGGAACAGCCAGGGCAGGATGGCCATGGTGGTGCGCTCGACACTGAGTTTGGCCACTCGGGCCAGCACGAACAACACCATGCCCATGGGGGGGTGCAGCAAACCGATCATCAGGTTGAGCACCATGATCAGGCCAAAGTGCACCAGGTCAATGCCCAGCTGCGAAGCGATGGGCACCAGAATCGGCACCAGGATGGTGATGGCAGCGGTGGGCTCCAGGAAGCAGCCGACAAACAGCATCAGCAAATTGGCCAGCAGCAGAAAAACCCAGGGCTCTTGCGTGAACCCCAGCACCCAGCTGGAGATGGCCGAGGTGACGCCCGTGGCCGTCAGCATCCAGCCAAAAATGCTGGCGGCCGCCACGATGAACAGCACGGTGGCGGTGGTCTCGACCGTGTCCAGGCAGATCTTGACGAACATCTTGAAGTTCAGGGTGCGGTACCAGAAAAAGCCCAATGCGATGGCCCAGACGCAGGCCGCAATGGCGCCCTCGGTCGGGGTGAACACGCCTGTGGTCATGCCGCCAATCAGGATCACCGGGGTCATGATGGGCAACACGGCTTGAAACTGAAACACCTTGTCGGCGACAAACAGGGCAATGAGCGCCCCAAGCACCGTGGGTTGAGGCGGCAGACCCCATTCCTTGACCAGCCACCACAAAGCTGCAGGCCAGCCAATCACGACCAGGGTCTCGACCAAGGCCTTGATCACGCGGGGCAGGTCGAAGCGGATGTCGCTGCCCCAGCCGTTTTTGTGCGCAAAGTAGGCCACGGTGAGCATCATCAGAAAGGCCATGAAGATGCCCGGCAGGATGCCCGCCAGGAACAGGGCGCCCACCGACACGTTGGCCATCATGCCGTAGATCACAAAGGGCAAGCTGGGCGGGATGATGGGCCCGAGCGTGGCCGAGGCGGCCGTCACGCCCACCGCAAACTCGGTGCTGTAGCCATGGTCTTTCATGGCCTTGATCTCGATGGTGCCCAGGCCCGCCGCATCGGCAATGGCCGTGCCGCTCATGCCCGCAAACACGACCGAGCCGACCACGTTGACATGGCCCAGGCCGCCCTTGAGCCAGCCCACCAGGGCCAGCGCGTAGTTGTAGATGCGGTTGGTGATGCCGGCGTTGTTCATCAGGTTGCCGGCCAAAATGAAAAACGGCACCGCCAGCAGCGGGAAGCTGTCGATGCCCGAGACCATGCGGTGGATCACCACAAAAGGCGGGGAGCTTTGCGCAAAGAACAGGTAGATGAGCGAAGCGCCGGCCATGGCGATCGCCACAGGGATGCCGCCACTCATGAGCAGCAAAAATATGATTTTCAGCATGGCGGGGCTTTCGGTCGGGACAGGTCGTGTGGCCAGGGTGCAGCAGGGCGTGGGCTGTTCATCGGTCGGTCATTTCCGACTCGGGCCGCTCCAGCACGGTGTAGCCACGTTGCCAGTGGATTCGCATGACCCAGATCGAGCGCAGGCACATGGCGGCAAACCCGGCCATGACCACGCCATAGACCAGGTTCATGGGCAAGTCGATGATGGTCATCTTGTAGCTGCCCAGTTTTTGCATCATCTGCCAGGTCAAAAAAGTGGCCGCCCCAAAAAAGGCGATGCGCACCCCATCCACCAGCAGGGCCAACCGGTAGGACAGGGCCCGGGGCATGAAGCGGAAGAAAAAGTCCACCTGGATGTGGTTGTTCTTGCCCACACCGATGGCGGCACCGGTGAAGACGGTGGCGATCAGCAGGTAACGCGCAATTTCCTCGGTCCAGGCGGCCGAATCGTTGAGCACGTAGCGGGTGAAAAATTGGTAAAAAACCGTCAGGCCCAAAGCCCAGAAGAACAACAGCGCCACCCACGCTTCGATCGTGGTTCCCGACAAATCCACCTGCTCATCGGTGGCATGAAACTGACCATCGTCGCCCATCACTTGGGGCATCGCGTCCAGATCGGGTGTGTTGCTCATCGCGGGTCCTTGGCTTCAAACAATCAATAGGATCGGTGCAGGTCTGCCCAGGCCTTGGGCCGCCCACCACCCACCATCAGGCCGGTGGTGGGCGCTTGGCTCTCAGGCCGGGCCGATCACTTGGCGGCCTGGATCTTGTCGAAATCAGACTGGGTGAAGCCCATCGAGGTCAGGGGCTTGTTCTTCAAGACCGCGTCCTGGAAGGATTTGCGGTCAACTTGCACCATCTGCAGGCCTTTTTTCCTGAACTCGTCCACCAACTCGGCTTCGCGGGCCTTGACCTTGGCCGTGGCGCGCACAGCCGCTTCCTGGGTCACGTCGGTGAAGATTTTCTTTTCGGCATCGCTCAGCCTGTTCCAGACATGGGGCGCGATCTGGGTGGTCAGGCCGTCCACGATGTGGCCCGTCAGCATGATGGCTTTTTGCACTTCAAAGAACTTCTTGGCCTCGATGGTAGTCAAGGGGTTTTCCTGGGCCTCCACGGTGCCGTTTTGCAGGGCCAGATACACCTCGGCAAAAGCAATCGGGGTGGGGTTGGCGCCGCAGGCTTCAGGGGTGGCGCGGTAAGCCGGCACATCGGGCACGCGGATCTTGAGGCCCTTCATGCCGGCGCAGTTGGTGAAGGCCCTTTGTGCGGTGGTGTGGCGCGCTCCGTAGTAGGTGTAGGCCGTGACCTGGATGCCGGTTTTGTCACGGAACTCCTTGACCATTTCCTGGAACACCGGGCTCTTGGAGTAAGCGATCAGGTGGTCGCCATCGCGGAAGATGAAGGGGTAGTAAGCGATGCCAAAACGCGGGTAGGTGCGGGCTGCAAACGAGGGGCCGCTGATGATCATGTCCACCGTGCCCAGGGTCAGGCCCTGGTTGATGTCGGTCTCTTTGCCCAGTGTCGACGCAGGAAAGACCTGGATGTCGAACTTGCCATTGCTGCGTTTCTTGATTTCATCGGCCGCCCAGAGCGATTCGGTGTGGTAGGGCTCGGACGTCTCGTAGACGTGCGCCCACTTGAGTTTTTGCTGGGCCTGCACCGCAGTGCTGCCCAACACGGTCATGGCGCCCACGGCAAAGGCGCCGACGGTGGCCAGGGTTTTCAGGGTCAATCGTTTGCTCATCAAGGTCTCCTCGTTGGTGTTGGAAAAGTGCTGACGCGGGAAAACTGCATGCCTTTGGCCGGTGGGCTAACGGGCAGGCGCGCGGCGCCAGCTCGCGCTGTATCTTTTGTGGGCTTGCTTCAGGTGTTTTTGCATGGCTTTGCGGGCGGCGGGGGCATCGTGCGCCTCCACCGCCGACAGCACCGCCTGGTGTTCGGCGATGGCGGCTTGCCAGGATTGAGGGTGTTCAAAATAGTCGCCCAGCCGCTCAAACAACGGCCCGTTGCGGGCTTGCCAGTAGCGCTGCACCGTGTCGAGCAGCACGCTGTTGCCGCAGGCCTGGGCAATGGCGGCATGAAAGGCTTCGTCGCCATCGCGCGGCACTTCATCGCGTGCGGCTTCCAGTTTCATTTGTTGCAGGCCGGCCTTGATGGCTTTGATGTCGGCCTTTTGCGCGTTCGTCGCGGCCAATGCGGCGACTTCGGCTTCAATCAGCAAGCGGGCGCTCATCACCTCCAGCGGCCCCCAGTCGGCCGGCGCGTCCTGTTCGCTGGGGCCTTGGTGTTGGGCTTTGGCGGCAGATTTGGACGTGGCCGCTGCCTGGGTGCGCTGCACATAAATGCCCGAGCCGGTGCGCACCTCGATCATGCCTTCGACCTCGAGTGCAATCAGCGCTTCTCGCACCGATGGACGGCTCACCCCCAGTTGCAGGGCCAGGTCGCGCTCGGCGGGCAGACGCGAACCGAGCGCGAATTCGCCCGACACCATGAGTTGCCTGATTTGCTCGGCAATCTGGCGGTACAGGCGCTGCGGCGACACGGTTTGCAAGGGCATGGGCGCGATCAGGGATAACGTGAATTGGACAAGTGGTCAGACCAGTTGCAGAATGATCACATGGCCGGATTTGACCGGTCAAGTCTTTTTGTCTCCGCAAAAACCCGCATGCTTCCCACCACCATCCAACGTGTGAGCCTTCGGCAAGTCAACTTGCCGCCCCAGGTTTTGCGCACCGATGCGATCCAGTCGTTTGTGACGCAAGAAACCTTGCTGCTCACGCTGCACTGCAGCGACGGCATCGAGGCGACCGGCTATGCCTACACGATTGGCACCGGCGGCTCTTCGGTCATCGCCTTGCTCCAGGACCACCTGGCGCCGCGCCTGATCGGGCGCGATCCGGTGCGGGTTGAAGCGATCTGGAAGGACCTGTTTTTCCACACCCATGCCACCGCGGTGGGGGCCATGACCAGCCTGGCGCTGGCCTGTGTGGACACCGCCTTGTGGGACTGGCGCGCACAAAGCCAAGGCTTGCCCCTGTGGCGCTTGCTGGGCGGGGCCCAGTCGAGGGTGCCGCTGTACACCACCGAGGGCGGCTGGTTGCATTTGTCTCCCCAAGAACTGGTGGACCAGACGCTGCAGGCCCAAGCCCAAGGCTTCAAGGGGGCCAAGATCAAGATTGGCCGGCCGCATGTGAGCGAAGACGTGGCGCGCCTGTCTGCGGTGCGCGAGGCGGTGGGGCCGGGTTTTGAGCTGATGACCGATGCCAACCAGGGCTTCAACCGCGCCGAGGCGGTGCGCCGTGCACACGCTTTCGATGGCCTGGGTTTGGCCTGGATCGAAGAGCCCCTGCCGGCCGAAGACGTGTCGGGTCACCGCCAGTTGCGCGAGCACACCACCATCCCGGTCGCGGTGGGCGAGTCGATGTACCACCCGATGCAGTTCCGCGAGTATCTGGAGCAGGGCGCCTGCTCCATCGTGCAGCCCGATGTGGCCCGCATCGGCGGCATCACACCCTGGATCAAGACCGCGCACCTGGCCGAAACCTTCGACGTGGCGGTGTGCCCGCACTTTTTGATGGAGCTGCATGTGAGCCTGTGCGCGGCCGTGCCCAACGCCCGCTGGGTCGAATACATTCCACAGCTGGACGACATCACCACCTCACGCATGCAGGTGGCAGATGGACACGCCATCCCACCTGAGGCACCGGGTCTGGGCATCGCCTGGGACTGGGCCGCCATTGCCAAAAGACAAACCACCCATCTGGAGATCAAGGCACCATGAGACTCAAAGGAAAAACCGCGCTGGTCACAGCCGCAGGACAAGGCATTGGCCAGGCGGCGGCGTTGGCCATGGCCGCAGAAGGCGCTACGGTGTACGCCACCGATGTGAACGCCGAACTGCTCAAGTCCTACCAGGGCGTGGCGAATGTGCACACCGCCGTGCTGAACGTGCTCGACAAGGCGGCCATTGCCCGGCAAGTGGCCAGCATGGACCGCATCGACATCGTCTTCAACTGCGCAGGCTTTGTGCACAACGGCAACATCGAACTGGCCAGCGACGATGACTGGGAGTTCGCCTTCAACCTGAATGTGCGTTCGCAGTTCTGGATGATCCAGGCGGTCATCCCCAAAATGGTGGCGCAGTTTGCCCAAGACGGGCGTGGCGGCAGCATCATCAACATGGCCAGCGTCTGCTCCAGCATCAAGGGCCTGCCCAACCGATTCATTTACGGCACCAGCAAGGCGGCCGTGATTGGCCTGACCAAGAGCGTCGCGGCCGACTATGTGCGCCAGGGCATCCGCTGCAATGCGATTTGCCCCGGCACCGTCGACACGCCCTCGCTGCAGGACCGCATCAACAGCTATGCCGACCCGGTGCAGGCGCGCCAGGACTTCATCAACCGCCAACCCATGGGGCGGCTGGCGCAGGCCAGCGAAATCGCGCCCATCGTCACCTTCCTTGCCTCGGACGAATCCATTTTTGCCACCGGCAACGCCTACATGGTCGATGGCGGGATGACCATCTGAAACATGCCATTTTTCGCTCAGGAAACACACATGAATTTGCTCGATATGAAAGGTCGCCACGCGGTCATCACCGGGGGGGCCACGGGTTTGGGTTTTGCCATCGCGCAGCGCATGCTGGCCTCGGGTGCGCGCGTGACCCTTTGGGACCGTGACACCACGGGCATGGCCGCTGCTGCCGAGTTGCTGCGCCAGCAGCCCACCGGTGCCGTGGTCAACACGGTTCAGGTGGATGTGAGCGACCACGCTTCGGTGGTCCAGGCCACCGCCCAAACCACAGCGCTGGCAGGGGTCGATGTGCTGGTCAACAGCGCGGGCATCACCGGCCCCAACACCAAGGTGTGGGACTACCCGGTCGAGGCCTGGAAGCAGGTGTTCGATGTGAACGTGCATGGCCTGTTCCATTGCTGCCGCGAACTCAGCGCCCACATGAAGGCCCGCAACTATGGCCGCATCGTCAACATCGCTTCGGTGGCGGGCAAGGATGGCAACCCCAATGCCAGTGCCTACAGTGCGAGCAAGGCAGCCGTGATCGGTCTGACCAAGTCGCTGGGCAAGGAGCTCGCCGACACGGGGGTGCGCGTCAACTGTGTCACCCCGGCGGCTGTGAAGACGGCGATTTTTGATCAAATGACGCCCGAACACATCCAGTTCATGCTGTCCAAGATCCCGATGGCCCGCTTTGGCGAGCCCGAGGAAGTCGCCGCCATGGTGACCTGGCTGAGCACCGAAGAATGTTCGTTTTCCACCGGCGCGGTGTTTGACCTGTCCGGTGGCCGTTCTACCTATTGATTTTTTTCACACTGAGAGGATTTATGAAACTCGTTCGCTATGGCCAACCCGGCAAAGAAAAACCCGGTCTGATCGATGCCGAAGGCCGCCTGCGCGACCTCAGTGCGGTCGTCAAGGACATTTCGCCCGAAGTGCTCAACGACAAGGCGCTGGCCAAGCTGGCCAAGCTCAAGACCGACAAGCTGCCGCTGGTGCGGGGCAAAAAGCGTCTGGGCACGCCCATCTCCTACACCAGCAAGTTCATCGCGATTGGCCTGAACTACGCCGACCATGCGGCCGAGTCCAACATGCCCATCCCGGCAGAACCGATCGTCTTCACCAAGGCCATCTCGTGCATCCAGGGTGCCAACGATGACGTCATGCTGCCCAAAGGCTCGAAAAAATCCGACTGGGAAGTCGAACTGGGCGTTGTGATCGGCACCCGCACCCGCTATGTGTCGCAAAAGGACGCCCTCAACCATGTGGCCGGTTACTGCGTCGTCAACGACGTGAGCGAGCGCGAGTACCAGCTCGAGCGCGGTGCCACCTGGGACAAGGGCAAGGGCTGCGACACCTTTGGCCCCGTCGGCCCCTGGCTGGTCACGCGTGACGAGGTGCCCAACCCGCAAGCGCTGGGCATGTGGCTGGATGTGAACGGCGTGCGCTACCAGACCGGCAACACCAAGACCATGATCTTTGGCGTGGCCAAACTGGTCAGCTATGTGAGCCAGTTCATGACGCTCGAGCCCGGTGACATCATCACCACCGGCACCCCACCCGGCGTGGGCATGGGTGTCAAGGTCGACGGCAAGTCTGCCCCGGTGTACCTCAAGCGCGGGGATGTGATGCGCCTGGGCATCGAAGGCCTGGGCGAACAAACCCAGAAAGTGGTGGCCTTCAAGGCCTGAGTGCTGCCCAGCCCCCGGCAGATCCCGATTTACCCTCGGTCTGCCGGGCTCTTTGCTTTGTCGGTGGGTTTTGGTGCAGAATAGAACGATCGTTCTTTTTTGCCACCCATGACCGACCGCCCACCACCCTCCAACGTCGAAAGCCTGCCCCCGCCGGAACCGGGCCGGCGCGTGCTCATCAAGGGGCAGCAAACCAAGGCCGCGATCATCGATGCCGCCTTGGGCCTGGCCTCTCAAATCGGGCTGGAAGGGCTGTCCATCGGCGCAGTGGCCGAGGTCACCGGCATGAGCAAGTCCGGTGTGTTCGCGCACTTTGGTTCGCGTGAAGAACTGCAGATATCGGTCATCCGCGAATACCACGACCGCTTCGAATCCAGCGTTTTTTATGCGGCCATGCAAAAAAACCGTGGCCTGCCCCGCCTGCAGGCCTTGTTTGACAACTGGATGGTGCAGACCTCGGCCGAGATCGATTCGGGCTGCATCTACATCAGTGGCGCGGTCGAGTTCGATGACCGCAGCGGCCCGGTGCGCGATGCCCTGGCTTCTTCGGTGGCTACTTGGCAAAACGCACTGCGCCGGGCTGTAGAACTGGCACAAGAGGAAGGGCATCTCAGTCAAGCAGCCGACGCCCACCAGATCGCCTTTGAGATCCATGGCCTGATTCTGGCGCTGCACTACGAAGCCCGTTTTTTGCGCAACCCCAGCGCCACCCAACTTGCCCGCATGGGTTTTGCGCACATTTTGGCG
>Ga0255130_1000307_pt1 | contig 15272 bp, 15 predicted proteins | sample Law_Yuk_RepB_8d_FD_188560 | JGI IMG/M metagenome (GOLD analysis project Ga0255130, IMG submission 188560) | Freshwater microbial communities from St. Lawrence River, New York, United States - Law_Yuk_RepB_8d | ecosystem: Environmental > Aquatic > Freshwater > River | place: USA: New York...
GCTCCCACCAGGCCCGCTCCCACAAAGCACTGGCAGACCCGTCTGCGCCACGGTAACCTGCCCGCCCTTGCATCACGCTGAATAGAACGAGGCACTCCGTGGCAATCTCTCTGCAGGAACAATTACTCAAGGCCGGCCTGGTCAAGGAAAAGCAGCTCAAGAAGAGCAACAGCGAGAAGCGCAAGCAGGTGCGGGTACAGCAGCACAGCAAGGCAGGCGTCGTCGACGAGGCGAAAGAGGCTGCCCGTCTGGCACTTGCCGAGAAAGCCGAGCGCGACCGCGCCCTGGCCCGCGAGCAGAACAAGGCCTCCGAACTCAAAGCAGTGGCCGCCCAGATCCGCCAGATCATCACCATGAACCGCCAGCCGAAAAACACCGGCGACATCGCCTACAACTTCGTGGACGACAAGAAGATCAAGACGCTGCACGTCGACCGCGCGACTCTCGAACACCTGAGCAACGGCCGTCTGGCCATCGTCGCGCTGGACGAGCGTTACGAGATCGTGCCCCAGGCCGCCGCGCTGAAGATCCAGCTGCGTGACCCGGCCGTGGTGATTGTCTGCAACGAACAGCAGAAGGCCGCCGATGGCAGTGTCGAGGATGACCCCTATGCCGACTACAAGGTGCCCGACGACCTCATGTGGTAAGCCTGCGGCGGCGTGCTATAAAGCGTCGTTGCTCCCCCTTCACCAAGACCAAGGACTCCCCAATGCTCTCCAGACTCGAATCGCTCTGCCCGCTCGCCGGCCGCATCATCCTGGGCCTGTATTTCATCCTGCCGGGTGCAATCCTCAAGATTACCGACATGCAGGGCACCTCGGAATACATGGCCTCCAAGGGCATGGTCATGATTCCCGTGCTTCTCGGCCTGACCATCCTGCTGCAACTGGGCGGCGGGCTGGCCGTGCTGGTGGGATACCAGACGAAAATCGCCGCGTTTCTGCTGGCAGGTCTGACCCTGGTCATCAGCATCGTCATGCATGATTTCTGGGACGTCACCGACGCACTGCAGCGCGGCCACGAGACCCAGAACTTCGTCAAGAACATGGGCATCATGGCGGGCCTGCTGGCCATCGCCGGTCTGGGTGCCGGCCCGTTCAGCCTCGACAATCGCAAGACGCAGGGCTGAACCGACATGGCGATGAAATCCACGGTGCTGAAGGCGGAGCTGCAGATCTCCGACATGAACCGGCACTACTACGAGACCCATTCGCTCACGCTGGCGCAGCATCCGTCCGAGACAGAAGAACGCATGATGGTGCGCGTGGTGGCCTTCGCCCTGCACGCCAGCGAGCGCCTGGCCTTCACGCGCGGCATCAGCACGGAGGACGAACCGGACATCTGGGACAAGGACCTGACGGACCACATCACGGTGTGGGTGGACCTGGGCCAGCCCGACGATAAACGCATCCGCAAGGCCTGCGGCCGCGCCGACGCGGTGTACATCTACACCTATCAGCCGCGCAACGCGGGGCCGTGGTGGGCGAAGTCTGCGGAAACCCTGGAGCGTTTCGACAAGCTGTCGGTGATCTCGATCGACACGGTATCGAGCACGGCGCTGGGAGATCTGTGCGACCGCAACATGGCGCTGACCTGCACCATTCAGGACGATGCGATCTACCTGTCGTCCGACCGGGGCGAGGTGGAACTGCGGGTGGTGGCGCTCAAATCCGCCGCGGGCCTGTAGGAGCGGGCTTGCCCGCGAACAGTTCTTTGGCAGCAGTCCTGTAAATTCAGTTCTGAGGGAGCTGGTCTGTGGGAGCGGGCCCTGCCCGCGAATTCGCTGGCACCACGCCAGCCGCCAGCTGTCCCCCTCTCCGTTCAGCGGCATAAGAGACCCGCGCCGAGTGAGTCAGGAGACCGTGGCTCCAGACGATGCGAGGGCAGGCGGGACGCCCGCGGGTCAGCCGCAGAGCGGAGAGGGGGACAGCTGGCGGCGATCGAAGCTGCATATCAGAGCCTGGAAAATCTGTTCGCGGGCAGGGCCCGCTCCCACAGTCCCGCTCCCAAAGTCCCGCTCCCACAGTCCCGCTCCTACATGTCAGCGCTTGCGGATCAGCAGCAGCGCACCGAGGGTCAGCGAGCCCGCCGCCACCAGGTAGTAACCCACCGCCGCGATGCCGAAGTTCACCGCCAGCCACGTCGCGATATAGGGTGCCAGCGATCCACCCAGAATCCCTGCCAGATTGAACGCCATGGACGCCCCCGTGTAACGCACCGCGGTCGGGAACTGTTCCGACAGCGCCGTGCCGAGCGGGCCATAGGTCAGGCCCATGCAGGCCAGGCCCAGACACAACAGCAAGGTCACCATCACCGTGCCGCCGGCCGCGAACAGCGGGCCGAACACCAGGCCGAACAACATGATGGCCACGGTGGCGTAGATCAGCATGGGGATGCGGCCTACCTTGTCGGCCACCACGGCTGACACTGGAATCATCGCGGCGAAGAACAGCACGCCGATGATCTGCATGATCAGAAATTCCTGCCGCGCGAAACCCAGCTGGCTGGTGCCCCAGCTCAGGGTAAACACCGTCATCAGGTAGAACACCACGAAGGTGGTCGTCGCCATCAGCGTGGCCAGAAGCAGTGTGCGGCCGTGGTCGCGAAAGACCGTGACCAGTGGCACCTTGACGCGTTCTTCCTTGTCGATGGCCGCCTGAAACGCGGGGGTCTCGGTGATCTGCAAGCGCACGTAGAGCCCCACGAACACCAGCAGCGCACTGGCCAGGAAGGGCACGCGCCAGCCCCAGGAGAAGAACTGCTCTTCAGTCAGCACGGCCGTCAGCACCACGAACACGAGCGTTGACAGGATGAAGCCGATAGGCGCACCCAGCTGCGGGAACATGCCATACCAGGCCTCCTTGCCGGGTGGCGCATTCTCGGTCGCCAGCAACACCGCGCCGCCCCACTCGCCTCCCAGGCCGATGCCCTGCCCGAACCGGCACAGCGCCAGCAGCGCGGGCGCCAGAATGCCGATGCTGGCATAAGTGGGCAGCAGACCGATGGCGACGGTCGACAGCCCCATCGTCAGCAGTGCCGCCACCAGGGTGGCCTTGCGGCCGATGCGGTCGCCGTAGTGCCCGAACAGGGCCGAGCCCAGGGGCCGCGCGAAGAAGGCCAGTGCGAAGGTAGCCAGCGACTGCAAGGTGGCGGTAGCCGCATTGTCACCGGGGAAGAACAGGAAGGGGAACACCAGCACGGCGGCCGTGCCGTAGATATAGAAATCGAAGAACTCGATGGTGGTGCCGATCAGGCTTGCGAAAAGGACGCGCCGGGGGCTGTTGCCCTGCGTGCTGGCGGGTGTCTGTTCAATGGACTTCTTGTTGTTGTCGCTCACATGCGGCCTGCCTGTGGATGATTGTTGTTGTGATACTGGGTGGGAGCTTGCTTGCAAGCGAACTGTTCGCGGGCAAGCCCGCTCCTACAAGCAGGCCCGCTCCCACAGAAAGCTGTCACGCCGAGTTGCGGCTCGCATTGATGTTGCCGAACAGCGAGCGCATGACCATCTTCTGGTACACCGCCAGATGTTCAGCCTCGTCGCTCTGCCGCGCTTCCTGAATGCGCATCAGCGCATACTGCTGCACGGTGAGCAGCGGCAACACGATGCGCTCGCGCAACTGGATGCTCATGCGGCTGCGCGGATTGTCTTCCAGCAGCATGGCCTGTCCCGAAATCTTCAGCACCATGGCGCGGCTGCGCTCGTACTCCTCGTGCAGAATGGTCCAGAACGCGCCGAAGCGCGGGTCCTTTTCCATATAACGCGTGAGCTGGAAATTGGTCTTGCTCATGCTCTGCATGCTGTTGGAAATCAGCGCGCGGAAGAAACGCGAGCGCTGATACAGGCGCACACAGGCATCGAAATTGCCCGCCTCTTCCTGCTCCTGCAGGGCACTGCCAAGACCGTAGAAGCCCGGCACGTTCTGTTTCAGCTGACTCCAGGCACCGACGAAGGGAATGGCCCGCAGGTCGCTGAACGCCAGTTTCTTCGCTCCCCCGCGCTTGGCCGGACGGCTGCCGATATTGGTCATGGCGTAATAGTTCAGCGTGCTCATCTCTTCCAGATAGGGCAGGAACAGCGGGTGCTTCTTGAACGCTTCGTACGAGCGGTAGCTGGACTGTGCCAGCGTTTCCAGCAGGGCACGCTGCTCGTCGTCGAACTCGCGCTCCGGACGATCGAAGAGATTGTTCTCCAGGCCAGCGATCAGCAGCTGCGACATGTTGTTCACGGCAGCGGCGCGAATGCCGTACAGGGTACTGACCGTCTGACCCTGAATGGTCAGCTGAATCTGATTGCTCTCGATCCTCTTGCCCAGCGCCGCATAGAACAGATAGGTGTCGCCGCCCCCGCGTGCGGGCGGCCCGCCGCGACCGTCGAAGAAAATCACTTCGATGCCGGCTTCGCGGGACACAGCCGTGAGGTCTTCCTTGGCGCGGTAGATGGCCCAGTTCGCCATCAGATAGCCGCCGTCCTTGGTGCCGTCGGAAAAGCCGAGCATCACCGTCTGACGGTTGCGGCGCTGCGCCAGATGCGCCTTGTACTGCTTGTTGGCATAGATGAAGCGCATGGTCTCGCCCGCGCGCTGCAGGTCGTCCACGGTTTCAAACAGGGGCACAATGTCCACAGACAAGGGCAGGTCCGCCCAGCCACAGAGCTTGAACAGGGCGAAGGTGCGGGCGATGTCGGACGCGCCCCGGCAATTGCTGATGATATAGCGATGTGAGGCACGTGGCCCGTTCAGTCGCTGCACGGTGCGAATCACACCGAAGGAGGCCAGAGTGTCTTGCAGCACCGGATCATCCAGGCTCGCGCTGTCCACATGCCCCTTGCAGTTGAGCAGACAGTCGATCTGCTGCTGCCAGGGCATCTGCAGAATGTGCGGCGGCAGCAGGTCGCGGCGCTGGGCGATGACGGCCTCCAGTGCGGCACTGAGGATGCGACTGTCCTGGCGGATGTCCAGACTCGCGAAGTGGAAGCCGAACAGCGTCACCTTGCGGCGGAACGAGCGCAGCAGGTCCTGATACAGCCCCTGATGCTCGGCCACCAGCACCTGCTCGATGGCATCCAGCTCATGCAGAAAGTACTCCAGTGTCAGCGGCGTCTCGACCGCGGCTTCGCTCAGCTCATCGTGGAGCTGCAGTTCCAGTGCCTCCAGGCGCTTGTAAGTGCCGCGAAAACTCAACCGGCGTTTCAGGGCGCGGATGTTCTGGTGATAGCAGGACAGAATGGTGTAACGCAGTTTCGCCGCTACCTTCAGCGTGGTGTCCGTGGTGACGAAGGGGTTGCCGTCACGATCGCCGCCCGGCCAGAAGCCCACGGTGATGAGCTCCTTGTTCATCGCCACCTGCTCGGGATGGAACTCTGCCAGCTGATCGACAATCTCACCGATGCCTGGGTAGAAGATATTGCCCAGATACCAGCTCAACAGCACGGCTTCGTCGTAGGGCGAGGGCTTGGTCTTCTGGAAGAATGGCGTGTTGCCCAGTTGCTGCAGCAGGTCACGGGCGGTGCCGATCTGATTGCGCGAAATAGCGTCCGTCAGGTCGGCAATGATGGCCAGCACCGGGCCGGTATAGAACTGCGTAGGGTGCGCCGTCAATACCACACGCACGCCGAAGTGCTCCAGCAGCTGCTGCAGGTTGCCGTTCAGATCTTCGTCCCGGGCGCGTTCCACCAGCTGGAGCACCGGACTCTTGCCCTCGATGCGGTGAATGCGGGTGTAGGACGCATCTTCCAGCGCATCGACCAGCACCACCTGGCGCTCCACGTACTGGATGATCTTGAAGAGGAACTGGTTCTGCTCCTCGTCCGTGAAGTGGGGGCGATGCACCTCGAAGAAGCCGCGCACGATGTCGGTCGGGCTCTGTCCTTCTTCCAGGCCACAGGCGCAGGCTTCGCTGAGCAATGGCAGCAGTGTGCCGGTCTGCTCCACGGCGTCCAGCGGCAGGGTGAGAAACAGGCTGTTGTAGAGCTGGAAGTTCAGCTCCACCAGCTCGGCAAACGTCTTGGCGACCTGATCAGTCATAACATCAATATCCTCAGATTCCTCAGGCAGAAACAATACACCAGTGGCGGGCGCTTTCGCAGAGCGGGGAGACAAGGGATCTCGGGCGACTCACTTCAACAGTTCATCCAGAGTGAGGCCGTAGCTGGGCACGAAGGTCTCCAGGAAATACCTCACCTCGGGCAGCTCGATGCGGTCCAGCCGCGCCTTCACATCTTCCTCGGCCCGCGAGAATTCGAAGTTGCCGGCGAGCACTTCGGACTTGCACTTGATGTAGGCACACAGCGTGTCGGCGGCCTTGATCAGCTGCAGATGTTCGGCGGGGATCTCCTCGTGCAGCAGCACGCCGCGAAAGGAAGGCTGCAGGGATTCAGGCAGCAGGCGCAGCAATTCCTGCTCGGCCTGCTTTTCGACGGCCTTGTAGGCCTGGGTGATGGCGGGCGAGTGGTACTTGATAGGCGAGGGCATGTCGCCGGTGATCACCTCGCCGCAATCGTGATAGAGCGCCGCCACCACCACGGCATTCACATCGATGCTGCCGCCGAAATGCTGGTTGCGGATGACGCCGAGCGCGTGGGTGATGGTGGCCACTTCCCAGCTGTGTTCCATCACGTTTTCGTTGATGACGTTGCGCTTGAGGCCCCAGCGCTGCAGCCAGCGGATCTTGCTGATGTAGGCGTAGAAGTGGCTTTGCAGGCGAGTGATCATGGGCAGATATCCGGGTTGTCGGCGCAGCGTGAGGATAGCCTATCAGGCGGGTGTCTGTCTGTGGGGAAGGCAGTCTGTGGAGATCTACTGACTGTGGGAGGCTGCTGACTGTGGGAGGCTGCTGACTGTGGGAGCGGGCCCTGCCCGCGAACTCTCCTTCGGCGCTGCAAGACACGCAGTAACACCCACTCTTCCCGGCCACGGGGTGCCGTCCTCCTGTTCTGCGGCTGACCTGCGCCGCTCCGCGGTGCCCTCGCGTCACAAAAAGCCTCGGGTCTTTTTGCTCACTCGGCGCCGGTCTTTTATGCCGCTGAACAGGAGGACCGCACCCCGTGGCCTGGATGAACGCCAGCGAATGCGCCTTTGCAGCGCTTAAGGAGAGTTCGCGCGCAGGGCGCGCTCCCACAAGCAATGTCGTCACTCACTGGAGGCCTTCTCCCTCACACAGGGATGGAGGGACGCGGAGCTCGTGCGGCCATGTGAGGATGTGGGTCAGGCAGAGAAGATGTAGCCAGAGGTTGGCACAAGGTCAGGCTCCGGGTCGCCGTCTGTCCGATCAGCGGCATGAAAGACCCGCGCCGAGTGAGCAAAGAGACCGAGGCTCTTTGCGATGCGAGGGCACGCAGGAGGCGTGCGGGTCAGCCGCAGAGCGGGCAGACGGCGACCCGGAGCCGGAGCCGGAGCCGGATAGACAACGATGAAACAGGTTCGCGGGCAAGGCCCGCTCCCACCAGTGAGGTGCCCTCAGCTGCATGCCCCCTCAGATGAAACTGAAGGTCACCAGCGCATTGGTCAGGTTGAGCAGCAGAAACAGCATGCCGATGCGCCCCAGGGCCTTGCCCGGGTCACTGCCCACGTAATAGCGCTTCACGCCAGTGAGCAGAAGGAAGGTATAGGCCACGGTCACAGCAAGCAGTGCGATATAGGGCATCCAGTCACGCTCTGCCACCAGCAGACTGCCCGCCACGAAAAAGACCGCTGCCCACACCAGATAGAAGGTCCAGTAGGTCTGCGCGAGGCCGAAGGACTTGCCGCTGATGAGCCGGACAAAGGAAGACTGCGGGGCTGCGGTGTTGGTGCTCATGCTGCGCGGGTTCCATGCAAGGCGTTGGGGGGTCAGGGCGTCGAGTGTAACGACTAGCCACCCTTGCGGGCAACCGTGGGGCGGCGGAAAAGCTTCGCGGGCAGGCCCGCTCCCACAGGCAGAGCCAGCTCCCGGGGGCAGGCCCGCTCCCACAGGCAGAGCCAGCTCCCGGGATCAGGGCTCGGTCCTACAAGGGCCGCAGACTCTTCAGCAGGCTCTCCCAGTAAGCCATGCCTTTCTCACGCGCCAGCCGGATATTGCGCTCAGGAATGCGCGCCGTGTCGGGGTGCGAGGCGATCGCCTGCTCCACGCTGGCCTCACGCAGCAGATGAATGATGGGCCAGGGAGAACGATTGGTGTAATTGGCGGCGTCTTCTGCCGCGCTTTCGGCAAACAGATAGTCGGGGTGAAAGCTCGCCAGCTGATACTCCCCTTCCAGGCCCTGCTCTTCCAGCCAGGCCTGTGTCATGTCCAGCAAGTCCAGATAGTCGAAGAAGTCCGGCACGCCCTGCGCGAACACCAGCAGCGTCGTGGCGATCTGCGGTTCGTTCTGCAGGCGGTTGAGTTCCGAGGCAAATTCCAGCAGCAGGGCTTCGGGTTCGGTGTGGGCGGTGATGGCGAAGCGCACGCGGCCGGCATCGACTTCCCGACGCGCAAACGGGCACAGGTTCAGGCCGACAACGACTTCCGCCAGCCATTGCCGGGTGCCGGCCTCGACGGCCTGCAGCGCCAGATTGTCATGCACGAGTTTCATCAGGGCTTCTTCTTGCGCTTGCTGGTGCTGGCGGCCTTGCCGGAGCTCTTGAGCTTCTTCGGGCCCTTGTAAGTGGACGACAGCTCCTTCACCTTGCGCGATTCCAACTGCACATTCAAATAACGCTCGATGGAAGCCTTCAGGTTCCATTCGGTCGGCCCGATCAGGGCGACCGCCAGACCCTGCTCGCCGGCGCGGCCGGTGCGGCCGATGCGGTGCACATAGTCATCGCCCTTGCGGGCCATGTCGAAATTGATCACCAGATCGATGCCCTTCACATCCAGGCCGCGGGAGGCCACGTCGCTGGCAATCAGCACCTTGATCTTGCCCTCGCGGAACGCAGTGATGGTGGAGTTGCGCACGTCCTGCTTCACCTCGCCGTGCAGATAGCCGGCGCGCTGATCGCGATAACGCATGACGCCGCACAGGTGCGTGGCCTGGTCGCGGGTATTGCAGAATACCAGTGCGCGCTCGAAGGTCTCGTTCTCTAGAAGCCACAGCAGCAGCTTCTCCTTGTGCTTGTCGTCGTCGGCCAGAATGAATTGCTGCTTGATGGCTTCGTGCTGTTCGCGAGCGGAGTTGATCTGCACGCGCACCGGTGCCCTGAGCACCTGCAGCAGGCGACGCACACCCGCAGGCAGAGTGGCAGACAGCAGCATGGTCTGGCGCGCTTCGTTGCAGGTGGCGATGATGGCCAGCACGTCTTCGCTGAAGCCCATCTCGAACAAGCGGTCGGCTTCATCCAGCACCAGGAATTCCAGCGCCGAAAACAGGGTGCTGCCTTCCTTGACCAGCTCCAGCGTGCGGCCCGGCGTGGCGATGATGATCTCCGGATCGCGGCGCAGCAGCGCGCGCTGCATCTTGAATTCCTGACCGCCGGTGATTACGCCCACCTTGATGCCGCAGTAGCTGGCCAGCTTCTCGCATTCCTTGCCGATCTGCCGCGCCAGTTCCCGTGTGGGCACCAGCACCAGTGCCCGCGTGCCTGCGCGCTCGCCTTTCTCCGTGATCATGCGCTGCAGAATGGGCAGCAGGAAGGCCGCCGTCTTGCCGCTGCCGGTGGCCGCATTGACCAGCAGATCACGGCCCTGCAAGGCCAGCGGGATGGCCTGCAGCTGCACGGGAGTGGGTGTCTCGAAGCCCAGCTTGTCGACGGATTTGAGGAGGCGCTGGTCAAGCTGAAGATCGGCAAACACAGGGGGAGGCTCTATGGAAGAATTGGGCGCACCTTACCATCAAAGCCCGGCATTGCAATCAGAATATCCAGCGGGGGCGGCCAGCGGGTATAGTCGGCACTTCCGGATTGCAGGCCCCGTGGCCGGAGCACCATGCTGTTCGACACACTGCTGTACAACTACCTTCTGCTGTTCCTGAGCGCCTTCATCGCCGCCACCTTTCTGCCTTTCTATTCCGAGGCGTGGCTGTATCTGCTGCTGCAGGACGCCACCTCTCCACTCGCGGTAGCCGTGCCCGTTCTGGTGGCCACGGCGGGCAATGTGCTGGGTGCCTGTCTGAACTGGTGGCTGGGCCGCAGCCTGCTGCGCTTTGCCGACCGGCGCTGGTTCTACTTCTCCGCCGCTCAGATCGCCCGGGCGCAGGCGGGGTTTCAACGCTATGGCCTGTGGACGCTGCTGTTCTCATGGCTGCCGGTGGTGGGCGACCCGCTGACCTTGATCGCGGGCGTGCTGCGGGTGCGCTTCGGGGTATTCGTGCTGCTGGTGACGGCGGGCAAACTGGCGCGCTACGCCGTGGTGGCCTGGCTGGCGGTCTGAAGGGATGCGGGCAGCGCGGCGGCAGAATGCCGTGTCAGCGGGATTTCTTCTTGTCAGCGCCGTGCGTGTCAGCGCCGCTCGTGCCCGTGTCGTGCCCGGGGGCGTCTTCATGCACCAGAGGCACACTACTGACACGAGACGGCCGGTACAGGCCACCGGGAGGCGCGCTGTACTCACGGCTGGCGTCCACACGGGGAAACAGGTCTGCGACATCGGCATGGAACACTTTGCACAGGCTCTCCAGCGTGTCGATGGTGACATTCTGATCCAGGTTTTCGATGCGCATGATGGTGGACTGGGCCACGCCAATCTTGCGGGCGAAGTCGCGCTGCGGCATCTCGCCCCGCTTCTCTCTGATGAACCTTGCCAGTCGCTGCCGCAGTTGAACCATATGTGGTTTATACTGGAAGCACCGAACCACATGGGGTTCAGACACGGCGAAGCACGTGGCCTGCAGCCAGCGGTTCCCCTGCGCAACATCAGAAGGAAGCATGCTCGTCCGGATGCAGTCTCGCGGCACCTGTCCCGCCCTTGCGGCAGGTGCCGCGAGTCCACCGTCGCGGCTTGTCCACTCCTGCCTTCCGTGCAACACTCCAGCCCACCTGAACCCACAAGAAGAACAAGGCCATGACAACTTCTGCAAACGCAAAAACCACGGGCATGCTGGGCTGGATCGAGCGCACGGGCAACAAGCTGCCTGACCCGGTATTCATCTTCTTCAGCCTGATTCTGTTTTTGATCGTAGTGAGCGTGCTGATGTCGCTGCTGGGAGTGTCGGCGCTGCATCCCTCCCAGGTGGACGCCAACGGCAATCCTGTCGTCATACAGGTCGCCAGCCTGCTTTCTTCCGACAATATCCGCCGGCTGCTCGTGGACATGCCCGCCACCTTCGCCGGCTTCTATCCACTGGGCTTCGTGCTGCTGGTGATGCTGGGAGCCGGGGTGGCTGAACGCACCGGCCTTTTCGGCACCGCCATGAGCGCCGCTGTGAAACTGGCACCCGCCGCCTGGCTGACACCCGTGGTGGCCTTTGTGGCGTTGATGGGCAATCTGGCCGCCGATGCGGCCTACGTGGTACTGATCCCTCTGGCCGGGGTGCTGTTCGCAGCCGCCGGTCGCCACCCCATTGCCGGTATCGCTGCCGCGTTCGCAGGCGCCTCTGGAGGCTTCTCGGCCAACCTGGTGCCGGGGCAACTGGATGCCCTGCTGTTCGGCATCACTCAGGCAGCAGCGCAGACCATCGACCCGGGCTGGACAGCCAACATCGCCGGCAACTGGTATTTCATTGCCGCCATGCTGGTGTTTTTCCTGCCAGTGATCTGGTATCTGACCGACAAGGTAATCGAGCCGCGCCTGGCGCCCCTGACGAGCCAGCCCACCAGCACTACGGCAGGCGTGGTGAAGACCACCGAAGCCGCCTCGAGCGATGAACGCCGCGGCCTTGCCCGCGCCGGCTGGGCGAGCTTGGCTGTCGCCCTGGTGTGGTTTCTGCTTTGCATCATCCCGGGCACGCCCCTTATCAACGAAGACGGTGGCGCCGGACGTATGCAGCCCTTCTACCAGTCGCTGGTGGCCGCGTTCTTCATCCTCTTTCTGGCGGCGGGCTGGGCCTATGGCTCGGCCACCGGCAGCGTCAAGACGCACCGCGACATCGTGCGCATGATGTCCGAATCCATGGCCGACCTTTCCTATTACCTGGTGCTGGCCTTCGCGGCTGCGCACTTCGTGGCCATGTTCAACTGGTCGAATCTGGGCCTGATCGTCGCCGTGAAAGGCGCAGGCATGCTCAGCGGCACCGAGCTGCCCTTGTCCGTACTGCTGGTGCTGGTAGTGCTCATGACCACGCTGATCAACCTGTTCATCGGCTCGGCCAGCGCCAAGTGGGCCCTGCTCGCCCCGGTGCTGGTGCCCATGCTGATGCTGCTGGGCGTGAGCCCGGAGATGACCACCGCTGCCTACCGCGCGGGCGATGGCGCCACCAACATCATTACGCCGCTGATGCCCTATTTCCCGCTGATCCTGACCTTCTGCCAGCGCTGGCAGAAGGACTTCGGCATCGGCAGCCTGGCCGCCACCATGATTCCGTATTCGCTGTGGCTGCTGGCAGTGGGCACCCTGTTGGTGATTGTATGGATGGTAATGGGCCTGCCGCTTGGGCCAGGCGCGAGTGCCAGTTACACGCTCTGACAATTCTGCAACGAACCTCACACAACTGGCTGCTGCCGTGGCAGCCCGGAAGGGAAAGCCCATGAAAGAAGCCGTCATCGTAGCCACCGCCCGCACGCCCATCGGCAAGGCCTACCGGGGGGCGTTCAACAACACCGATGCACCCACCCTGGGCGGCCACGCCATCCGCAGCGCCCTGCACAAATCCGGCATCAGTGCCGAGGAAGTGGACGACGTGATCATGGGCTGCGCCATGCAGCAGGGCAGCAGCGGCTACAACATCGGGCGCCTGGCAGCCGTGGCCTCCGGCCTGCCCAACAGCGTGTCCGGCATGAGCATGGACCGTCAGTGCGCCTCGGGCATGATGGCCATCGCCACGGCCGCCAAGCAGATCCTGGTGGACAACATGCCCATCGTCATCGGCGGCGGGCTGGAGTCCATCTCCCTGGTGCAAACCGAGCACGCCAACAAATACCGCACCACCGACGCCAACGTGCTGGCCCTGTCGCCCAACGCTTACATGCCCATGCTGCAGACGGCCGAGATCGTGGCGCAGCGCTACGGCATCTCCCGCGCCGCGCAGGACGCCTACAGCCTGCAGAGCCAGCAGCGCACCGCCGCCGCCCAGGCCGCCGGCAAATTTGACGACGAGATCGTGCCGCTGGCTTCCAGCAAGGGCGTGATGAACAAGGACACCAAAGAGATCAGCTTCGAGAGCACCTTGCTGACCCGCGACGAAGGCAATAGGGCTGACACCAGTCTGGAAGGGCTGCAGGCGCTGAAGCCGGTCATCGAAGGCGGCTGCATCACGGCGGGCAATGCCAGCCAGTTGTCGGACGGCGCCTCGGCCTGCGTGCTGATGAGCAGCAAGCTGGCGGAACAACGCGGCATCAAGCCGCTGGGGGCCTATCGCGGCATGGCCGTGGCGGGCTGCGACCCGGACGAGATGGGCATCGGCCCGGTATTCGCCATCCCCAAACTGCTGAAGCGCTTCGACCTGCGCATGGAAGACATCGGCCTGTGGGAGCTGAACGAAGCCTTTGCGGTGCAGGTGCTCTACTGCCGCGACCGTCTGGGCATCCCCGACGAGCTGCTGAACGTGAACGGTGGCGCGATCTCCATCGGCCATCCCTACGGCATGAGCGGCGCGCGCATGGTGGGCCACGCGCTCATCGAGGGCAGACGCCGCGGCGCAAAATACGTGGTGTGCACGATGTGCATCGGCGGAGGCATGGGCGCGGCGGGGCTGTTCGAGGTCTACTGAGGCTGTGGGAGCGGGCCCTGCCTGTGGGAGCGGACCCAGCCTGTGGGAGCTGGCTCTGCTTGTGGGAGCGGGCCCTGCCCGCGAACTTCTGTTCTTCAGTGTTTGCTCCGATCCCGGCCCCGCCGGGCGGTCGCGCCGTTCTGCGGCTGACCCGCATCGGTCCGGGATCCCAGCCGCCCATCACAGATGGGCGTCGTTCGGCTGCGCACCAAGCCGCGCTTGGTAAACGCTGGCCTCACCCCTCTCTCCGAAAAAAGCCTATGGTCTTTTTTCTGCGCTCGGTGCGGGTCTCTTATGCCGCTGAACGGCGCGACCGCCCGACGGAGCCTCTTCCTGTGCCAGCCGAAAGGCGTCGTGTTCGCGGGCAAGGCCCTGTGGAGGGAAAAACAGCGCTGGCGATGAGCCGTGCAAAAAGCACTCTGCCTGTGAAAAACCGGTGTCGCTCCGATGCCTTCCACCACTTCCTTGCAGCAACGCCCCCGCCGCCCGCCGCGCCGACCTCCGCCTCCACAAAATGTGCGAAGTGATCGGTGGGAGCGGGCTGGCCCGCGAACGCCTGTTCCAACGGCCGGCACACATGCAGGCCCCGGCGGGCGGCGGCGCCGTTCAGCGGCATAAGAGAGCCGCACCGAGTGAGCAAAGAGACCGTGGCTCTTTGCGATGCGAGGGCACGCAGGATGCGTGCGGCTCAGCCGCAGAACGGCGCCGCCGCCCGCCGGGGCCGGGATCAGTGGAAACATTGAAGAACAGAAGTTCGCGGGCAAGCCCGCTCCTACAGATCATTTCGCGAACAGACTCTTCTCGATATCGCGAAACGCCTTGAACTCCAGCGCATTCCCCGACGGGTCCAGAAAGAACATCGTCGCCTGCTCCCCCGGCTGCCCCTTGAAACGGATATAAGGCTCGATCAGAAACTGCGGCACAAAGGTCTTTACCAACTCAGCCAGGGCCTCCCACTGATCCATCTCCAGCACCACGCCGAAATGTGGCACCGGTACACCGTGCCCATCCACGTGATTGCCAATCTGGTTGACCTTGCCGTCTGGCCCGAGCGTCGGGTTCACATGCACTACCAACTGATGGCCCAGCAGGTCGAAGTCGATCCACTGTTCCGAGCTGCGCCCCTCCGGCAGGCCCATCTTCGTGCCGTAGAAGTCGCGGGCCTCGTGGAGGTCACGCACCTGAATGGCGAGGTGAAAGGGCGTGAGTCGTGTGGATGTGATCATGGCTGAGCCTGTGCATCAGGTGGATGAAAGCGGTCACGGACAATCTGCCACAGCAAGCCCTGCAGAATCCACTGCCAGAACAACTGCGCTTTGGCCGAGCATCAGGAAAGACTGCCTCCAACAGCGACGTTGCAATCAGCCGAGCCATTATGTAGCAATTGGCCGATCCTAAAAGTTGCAATTGGCCGAGCCATTATGTTGCAATTGGCCGAAATTCAGGAGAACAATCAGGCTCATCATGGCCATTCACCCCCTGCAACAGGCTTACTTGCCTCGCCACCTGGCTCCTGCCTTGG
>Ga0255130_1000315_pt1 | contig 15081 bp, 15 predicted proteins | sample Law_Yuk_RepB_8d_FD_188560 | JGI IMG/M metagenome (GOLD analysis project Ga0255130, IMG submission 188560) | Freshwater microbial communities from St. Lawrence River, New York, United States - Law_Yuk_RepB_8d | ecosystem: Environmental > Aquatic > Freshwater > River | place: USA: New York...
ACCTGCGCCTTCACGTATGTGGCCCGCGCTTTCGCCACATCGGGTTCAATAGGTATTGCGGGCTCTTCCTCCGGTGGACGAAATGAGGGCCTAGGCATGTTCTTCCATACCTCCAGAAAGATATTTTAAATCCAATACGCAAACAGAGATGGCGTTTGCTATACCATCATGTGAATTGGATATTCCCGTCCTATCGCCATCTGCCGGCGACAAAAATGCGTATTTGGAACCGAATTCTCCAGATGCGATCATACGAAAAGCCACCGCTATGAGAGCACAGGCATGTGTAGATACTATGTACGATGTAAAACCGGCCGTATATCATACAGGCGAACCCATCAAAAATTTGTCACCAAGACCACGAAATATAGATGGCTTTTGCGATTACAAGGCTAGATATAGTATACCCATTCTACTTATATTTATTCTCGCACTCTTCATTATCCTCGTATCGAGCAAATCTCTCCGCCGTTCTGGGAAACTCTGTGTGCTGGCGTGTGCGGTAATATTGATGGCCGTTGTTATATACATATACACTAGAAATGAGTGATCCAATCAAAGAAGACCCGGTGATCATTGATAAAATCGTAAATATACTCAATGAATACCGCAAGAAATTTGTGAATAACGATACCCTCACATCACAAGACCCCGTAAAACTCAACGAAATAAAGGCCACCCTCCAACAAAAGGCCACCTCCGTCAACAATTATTTCAATAATCCGAGTGCCTATGTAAGCGATGTGAACGACACAGAAACGAACACCCTCATAAACCAATTGAATACACAAATACAAGCTCATCCCGAAAATCCGACATATCCTATACTCATCGGCAGATATACAGGACTAATGTTCGTACAATTCCCTCTTACACTATCTGTCAACCATATTCACAAGCTAGCAAAAACGCAGGCCTAATACTAGATGGACAACGGAACCGTATGTCCCGAAGGAAAAGTTCGTCGTAGATCCTATGTACGTAAAAATACGGGCAAATCTGTAAGAGGCACCTGCGTTTCCGTACCTAAACACGAATGTCCTCCCGGTACTGTATACAGGTCTTCCTATACACGCCACGTAAAGAATCAATCATATACACGCAAGACGAAAAACGGGCGCTCTATCCAAGTCCACCCTCGCTCCCACACTTCTAAAGTAGGTGCCTCGTGTGTGAAAGTATCTTCCAAGACAGGCAGGCCTCCGAGCTCGGCCGTGCGCATTGGTCCTCTCAAGAAGGGAGAGCTCAAAAAATTCGGATATTCTTATAAACTCCCGGAGGAAACTCGCAGAGCAGCTCTTCAGGACGCCATTGATAAACTCGGACCCCTCAATGTTTACTACAAACTCCACGCCGTCTCCGAGCTTACAAAGACCAAAGCCCCTAAGGCCTCGGCCGTTTTCATGGAAGATAAGAAATGGATACAAACTGTCTACGGCCCCCTCCACGCTTTCTAAGCGCATGGCAGATGTTCGGCTTTGTCATCACGACGTTTATTTTCTTAATCGTCTTGGTGTATACGAGATTTAGTATTGGGTCCATAGAGCTTGATGCGAACTGGGAAGAACAGCGGTGCCGACCCGATGTAATGATGACGAGTGGATTATACGGCAAAGACGCAGAAGCAAACGTACAACATTGCATGACAAAAGGCTTTGATGCCCGTGCAAAAAAGACAGTAATCCCCTTTTACTCCATCATGGGATCGTTTGCCGACACACTTTCTTCACTCATTACAAGTATAAATAGCACGAAGGTTACATTTGCGACTCTTGTTGGAAGTGCATCAACCGTCTTTACGGAGTTCTCCTCGCGCCTACAAAACATGTTTCACAGAATGTACAGCTCTGTTGTGCAGATGAAAATACTAATGAGCAGAATATTTTCAACCATGAACGCAATTATGTATATGGGACAATCAGCCATTCAGGCAGGCATGAATTTTGAGCGGACAAGCTTATGGAACACTATACGAAATTTTTCATGCTTTGACCCTGATACACAGGTGCTGACAATTAATCGGGACATACAGTGTATAAAGGATATACAAATTGGCGATACACTTGAAAATGGGCAAAAGGTCACGGGGGTCTTTCAATTCAACGGAGATGGCCAAGAAATGGTTGTACTGCCCGAAGGTGGCATGATCGTAAGTGGGCCCCACGCTGTTTTACAGGGATCCAAGTGGATAAAGAGTTCTGAACATCCCGACAGCATACGCTCGCAGAGATGGAATGGTGGTAATCAGCGCCCCCTGATCTGTCTGAATACCACGAATCATACGATACAAATTGGGAAATATACATTCACGGATTATGATGAAACTGCCGAGGGAAATAAAAGCGCGATGTCTTCCGCTATACACATGTTAAACGGGGGGCATTATTCCTATTCGTCGCCTCATACGTTTACGAGGGGTTGCCACCCCGATACACGGATACGCCTCAAGGATGGCTCGGCCGTCCCGGCAAACACAATCACCCTGGGCACTTCCCTTTCACATGGTATTGTGACGGGTGTTGTAAAAACACAGGTGAGCGAGGTATGTTACTATGGCAATGAGGTATTCACACCGGCCACGGCGGTCTGGTCTGAAGAACATAATAAATATATGCGTCTCGGAGATTTTATACAACCCCAGATCCTCCAGAGTCCGGCAATATTCTGTGCGTTCTTTGTATCGCCTTCTGCGGTAATAGAGACCTCGGAAGGTACTATATTCCGTGATTATCTGGAAATACACAGCAACCAAATAGAATCTTCGTATGCCGATGCATTATATAAGTCCTAATAACGTTTAGAATGTCGTTGAAAAGTCTTCCACTTATATTAACGACAATCGTGTTTTTAGGAGTATTTGCATCCACCGTCATTAGTCTACAGCTAGAAGATATACGCGGAAACTGGGATAAGAGACGATGTGAAACTATGGTCATTTCTATGGCACATTTAGTTCCCGATGGAAAAGATCCCAATGTAGATCCGACTAAATTTGCCACGGACAATTTCTATTTCTGTATGAACAAGTTGGTGGACAATTCCATGAGCAAAACTATTAATCCCTTGACGGGAGCAATAAACATGCAAATTGATCTTGCTAATCCTATTGCACAATCGATGAACTATTTACGTTCTAATGCGAAGAGCCTGCTTGATCCTTTGAATAAAATGGTACAGTCACTCTGGGATAGTGCCAAAGTGATAGCTATAAAGATTTCCACTACGTTTTATCTCATAGCAAGCGCATTTCACAGGGTACAGGCGCTTGTACTATCAACCGTTTTTGCCGGGTTCGCCGTATTCAAAGGAATACTCAATCTTCTTGCGCTTGTGCGAAGGATTGTGGCTGAAATGATGGCGATGTTGATGGCGATTATTATAATCTTAACAATTATTTCTATCTTTTTACCAATGTTGGTATCAGGCATTTTACCCATATTAATTGCTGTAGTAGCTACTATTGCTGCAAGTATTGCACAGGATGCGTATAATGAATTGGCCGATGTTAATTCGGCGATCGGATTCCAAGACATGCCGAAGAGCCCTGGCCTGCGTGAGGGATTGCCTCCTGGCCGCTAAATTTATTGTGCTGCTCTAGAAGAATGAAGCGCACCACACTTTTGATAAGTGCCCTTTGTATGCTCATTTTGGCGAATATACTCATGATGTCCTACGCATCCCCGGCATTCCTCCCCAGTTCTGAGGGATTTACGGCGTATATGAAGGAGAAGCAGGCTGAGGCAGAGAAGAAGGAAGAAGCGTTTAGAAACTATTCCCCTGGTGGTGCTAAGGATGCGTATCAACCGATTGGAGCGTTTGACGGTGTTCATCTGAGCAAGGCGAATGAGTGGCGCCAGGCATCTCCGAATGAGCCTCTCCAGGGTAACTATCCGAAATTTGAGGTTGGTCCCGACCAGCTCTTCATGTTCAAGGACAACCAGGTGAAGCCCGAGTGCTGCGCGGCCAGCTACTCGTCCTACGGCGGATGTGTGTGCACCACGCCCGAGCAGCGCAATTACATCAACATGCGCGGTGGCAATCGTACTGCCCCTGACGCGGGTGTGTAAAGCGTATGCTGGCGTATGTAAAGCGTATGTAAAGCGTAAAAAACAATCCCCAGAAATACTCCACGACTTTAGAATGTCGGCCAAAAAAACTATCTGCCTTACTATGATCGTTAAAAACGAGGGCCATATTATCGCAGACACACTCGCACATCTCCTCAAATATATACAATTCGACTACTGGGTGATCAGCGACACCGGCTCTACGGATAAGACCAAGGAGATTATCCAAGAATTCTTCAAAGCCAGGAATATCCCTGGAGAACTCGTGGAAACCCCCTGGCGCGACTTTGGATTCAATCGCTCCGAGGCATTCCGCCACGCCTATAAAAAGGCCGACTACGCCTTTGTCTGGGACGCAGACGACGAAATCAGCGGTGATTTCAAGTTACCGGCCGTCCTAGACGCCGACTCCTACCTGTTCACCTTCGGCTGCGAAGACGGCTTCCGTTATTCCCGTGCGCAGATGTTCAATAATCACCAGAAATGGATTTACAAGGGCGTACTCCACGAGTACGCCATGTGTACCGAGCCAACCAGACCCTCTGACACAGTTACGGGCAACTACTACTTCATTTCTGGGCGCCGTGGTGACAGAAGCAAGGACCCCAACAAATACCTGAAAGACGCTCTCATCCTGGAAAAAGCGTGTAAAGAAGCCCTGGAGACCAAAGACCCGATTTACAACCGCTATGTCTTTTACTGCGCCCAAAGTTATTCGAGCTGTAACATGCACGAGAAGTCCGTCGAATTCTATAAGAAGGCCGCAGATTCCAAGGAGCAGTGGCAACAAGAGCGTTATATTGCGTGCCTGGAGATCTACGAGGCATGCGAGAAGTTAGGCAAGCCAGAGGAGGCACTTCGCTTTCTTGTAGATTCTTATTACTATGATTCAAAGCGCGTAGAGTGTATTTATCGCCTGATAAAACACTATTGTGTGCGCAATGCTCCTGAAGTAGCCTACATGTATTACTCACTCATCCAAAATTATTTAGAGAATGAATATCCCACGGACAATATTTCCTCACGCCTCTTCGCCAGGAAAGCAGAGTACGACTTCTATCTTCCCTATTACATGGTCATCGTATCCGAAAAAACAGGACACCTTGATACGGCGGCGAGGATGTACGAGTTCATTGTCAAACAGAATTACACGTATTTGACCGATTGGTGGGTGAGGAATCTCGTGTTCAATATGCAGTTCTGTATCACCCACTTACCGAATCGCCTAGACTTTTTCCTAGACTTTATGGACTATATACGCGCCCTGGAGACCAGGGGAATTACGTTTGAACCTGTACAACGCCAGGTGATATCCAAGCTGATCGACAAATACAGCCCTCTTCTTACACAGCCCTATACAGGTCCCCTACCCACCTCTAAGACAACCCCAGTCCGCATCCTGTTCACCATGACGACGTGTAAGCGCTTCGATCTCTTTGAGAAGACCATGAACTCCATCCTACAAACGTGGACTGACCTCAATAAGGTCGACTACTTTTTCTGCGTGGACGACAATTCCAGGCAGGTTGATCGCACGAAGATGACGAAGGCCTATCCCTTCATAAATTTCTACATGAAGGACTCCGCCGAAAAAGGTCATCGCACCAGCATGAATATCATTTACGATAAAATCAAGGAGCTCCAGCCCACTTACTGGATACATATGGAGGATGACTGGCTCTTTTTTCAAAAGGAGGCCTACGTACAAAAGTCCATTGATTTCCTAGAGCGCAATGAATCGAAGGCCATTCACCAGATCCTCTATAACCGCAACTACGCAGAGATCTATGACGGCTGGAACATCAATGGCGGACAACCACTGGAACCCGGCTTCCTCCTACATCTCAAGAGCGACCAGATACAAGGTCCCAACTGTGGATACTGGCCCCATTATAGTTTCCGCCCTTCTATGGTGCGTGCCCGCACAATTCTGGATCTCGGCAACTACGACTCCCCCAACACCTTCTTTGAACGTGACTATGCCGACCGCTACTTTGCCAAGGGCTACAAATCAGCCTTCTTTAACACGATCTCGGCTCTGCACACAGGAAAACTCACCAGTGACAAAACAGGCGAAAACGCCTATACACTGAACAACACTGACCAGTTCTCTTCTTCCAAGCAAAAGATGCCTAATACGTTTGTAATAAACCTCAAACGTCGCACAGATCGCAAGGAAGAAATGGAGAAGACGTTTGAAGCGGCTGGATTCACTAATTATGAATTCATTGAAGCCATTGACGGCTCTACTCTAGAAGTCACGGAAGAAATCCGTCGTCTTTTCGTAGGCAATGATTTCGGCAGTAGAAAGGGTGTCATAGGATGTGCGCTCACCCACTACAACCTGTGGAAAAAACTGTCCGCCGACACAGAACAGTCCTTTTACACCGTGTTTGAAGATGATATTAGCGTATCCAATACATTTCGCCAAGCTCTTGAAAAGGCTCTTACAAATGAACTCACCAACGTGGATGTCTTATATTTGGGATATCATGTGAGAGATGAACATAAAGAACGTATTCACCAGAGGCATGATAACGCCGTACCAATAGATTTTAGCATTTATATTGGCGGGTTTTATGGCTATGTTATTACTAAATCTGGATGTAGTAAGATTCTCGAATATATAGAGTCGAACGGGATAAAACATGGAATAGATTACCTTGTAAAAATAATTCCTGGCCTGCGTATTTATAATCTACAGCCTCATATTGTGTTTAGTCAGTGGGTACAGAATGCCTCTTCACCAGTAGATTCCGATATACAGAAAGATAATTCTTCCTTTATTTTCACTGCTGATGTAAAAGAGGATGAGTGGGAGATGTACGCGGGCATGGATTCTATGAATGGTGATATGAAAGCGGTAGGGAGAAAATCCGTGGGCGAATTGATGGCAGAAGCCACGATGACCGCGGGATGTGTCGCATTCAATACTCTCGGCTTCCTCAAATCGCGTGTAAAGTTACCCCTAATAAAATCCCCGTGGTTGAATGACACAGATGGTATATATGTGAAGAAAGGATATGTGCCGAAAACGCGTGTCAAGATGTTGTGTAATTGGTGTTCATCCGTCGATCTCTGTAACGAGTGGCTAAAGATGACCCAGGGAAATTATATCTGGAAGAATATACAAATAACGTGGGAAGACGAAGACATTGATTACTACGTCATTATTAACAAACCGCAGCCCGGTGCCAACTTTATTCCTGAGAAGACCATCATATTCCATATGGAGCCCTGGTGCGCCGATGATAACCAGCACTGGGGGGTAAAGACGTGGGGAGAGTGGGCAAGGCCCGATCCCGCGAAGTTCCTCCAAGTAAGGAGCCATGATAAATTCTTGAATCCTGGTACATGGCAATTAAATATGTCATATTCACAGATATCCAAAAATCTTCTAGGAAAGAAACAGCCTGGCCTAGGAAATCTCATTTCCTCTGTCTGTAGTCCCAAATATGTTGATCCTGGGCACAAGAAGCGCATTGATTTTATGAAATTCATAGAATCTAAACAGGATCCTGATGTACAATTACATGTTTTTAGCGAAGATAACAAACACGGGTTTTCTTCTTACCAAGGAAAACTTGCCATGAATAAAAAAGAACAGGGCATTTTACCTTATAAATATTATTTCATGTGTGAGAACAACTCGGAAAATAATTATATAACGGAGAAGCTTTGGGAGCCTATTCTGTGCGAGAGTCTTTGCTTTTACTGGGGATGCCCGAATGTGGCCGATTATATCAACCCGAATGCGTATGTACAGCTGGACATGAACGATTTTGAGGCCTCCTTTAACATCATTAAACAGGCCATTCAATTCAATCTCTGGCTACACCGCCTTCCTTATATCCAGGAAGCTAAGCGCTTACTCCTGGAGAAGTATGCGTTCTTTCCTATGCTGGAAGAGGTGATAGACTCTAGCCTAAACTAATCTCGCATATATATCCACAGCAAAATGTTCCGCATCCTGGCGCCTCTTCTTATGGCTTCTGCGCTTTCTTCCGTCTCAGATTGCTCCAACGGTCGCGCGCTCTTTACACTGACCTCTATGAGTTTCTCTCCTGATCCTACTGTACCTGGAGAGAACTCTACACTCTTACTCTCTATGAATGTTCCCACGGAAGTAACTAACGGGACGGCCACATATTCTACGACCTACAATTTCATCCCTTTTCCTCCTACTACGGATCCTCTGTGCTATGTTACAGTGGACTGTCCGATTCAGGCAGGTACCCTAAACACACGGTCATCGTATCCCATTCCCGCTGATCTCAAAGGTACTATGCAAATTCGTATAACCTGGAATGATATGGACGGCAACCTGTTGATGTGCGTGGCAGTGAATACGAAGCTCGGAATGAATCGGTCCAAGGCTTTGACAGTATTCACTGGCAAAACCAAGATATTCCTTACAGATTAGATGAACGCTGCTATGGAAGGATTCAACAGAAATGCAAATCGGGTAATGAATAGCCTTGTCCCGGTTGGTTCTAATGCAAACTCCCAGAGCTGGATTTTTACAGTGATTATGATCGCGGTCGTGGTGGTAGTATGCGTGGGCGTCTTGTATTATTTTAAGGACTCTCTCAATGACCTAACCACGGCAACTATGGATATGATCAATGGCTATTTCTCTACGCCCCCGCCGCCACCCCCGCCTATGGACGTTTCTGGGAATAATGCTCCTGGACTTGGTCCTGGTCCTGGCCCTGCCTCTGCCCCTGGACTTGAACTCGCGCCTTCCTCTGGACCCGAGCTATCGATGAAAACCGCAGAGAAAATTCTACCCGGTAGCGCTAGCACAGGTGCCAGTCAAGTCTTCAATATCTCCTCTAACAAGTACACCTACTATGACGCAGAGCCTCTCTGCAAAGCCCTCGGTGCCGAGCTCGCCACCTATGACCAGGTAAAGGACGCCTGGTCAAAGGGCGCCGACTGGTGCAACTACGGATGGATCAAGGGACAGATGGCAGTATATCCGACTTCCGATGACTCATTCAATAAGCTACAGAAGGGCCCGGCAGAGCAACACCTCGCCTGCGGTAGACCTGGCGTGAATGGCGGATATTTCGACAATCCCGAGCTCCGCTACGGCGTCACTTGCTACGGCTCAAAACCCTCTAAAGAAAACCACGACGTCATGAACGGTGTCACGGCTACTCCGACAAGCCCAGACGCCCTCGAGTTTGACAAAAAAGTGGCGGAATACAAGCTTGACGCCGATACAATCGGTATCATGCCGTTCAATACGAATAAGTGGTGATGGGCCTTTCTAACGATGGAAGCCATTGCCCATATCGGCAATATAGGCATCCACACCCCTCCTTTTACTCCCTCCCCGCCAGCTCTCATCCGAGTCACTCTCCGACTCGTACAGAGCATCATATACGATCTGGCCATTATAGCTGTTCTCCATATCAATGAATGGATACACAATGTCCTGTAGCTCGTGGAATATCCGACGCCCGACATGTGTGTTCTCATCAAAATCACTATACGATTTCCACCCTTCCATGAAACTGGAAATCGTATCATAACTCATCACGTGGTTGAATTCGCGCAGGTCCTGTGGCCAGTTCCTGTGGACTGGCGCAGGATATGCCACAGGCAAACTGTAACGTCTCCGGACAATGATGTCCCGCTGAATCGTGTACATCCACCTAGCCACCATTTTACTCCCCCATTTCGGACTCATAGTATAGCCGAGCCGATTCATGAAGTCCGTCAAGGAATCCGTAAACTCATAAATAACTTCGCGCCTCCCGAGACGCTCATCGCCGAACCCCCACACCTCCTGATCCAACCACACTTGAAAGTCGTTCGCCATCTACAACGGATAAGCAATAAGGGACCTGCCTTCCCGGGCCACCGGCGGTTTCAACTTTTTTTAAGGCGGGTTTCCACCGTGGAGCCCCGATTCGCTTTTATAAACGCCATGATCTCGGATGTCTCGTCATTACTCCCCGGCGTCTTCTTGCCATAATAGTCGTGTAAAATGCTTTCCAGGCGTTGGAGTGTGAGAGGATTCGCGTGTTTCTCTTCGTGGACGGAAAGCTTACCTCCGGTGATTTGAATAATGGCATTTATCATCTTATTTTCACGCAAACTTGTTAAGATCTGCTCTTCCCAACGCGCCCTCGCCGAGCGAGCCTGTTGTGCCTGACGTGCGAATGTCGCGGCGAGATTGTCAAAGTGTACCCAACTGCGAATCATGGACCCCAGTACTTGTGTATTTATGGAAGATGTCGGGGTAGACATTGTTTCTATTTAGACCAATCGGCGAAATAATTTGGTATTATACGGGCTCAGGAAGATTTATTCATAAGTATCCAAAGAATACTGATAAGAAGAGCAACTAATACGGCAAATACTACACACATGATTATCATATAGGGGAATATCAATTCAATCATATATTGAATGAATGGTTCGAGAATAAGTATCTGAATCTTCTTCTTGATGGTGTCGTCCTTCAGTGTATGTACTGTCTTATCAATGAGTGATTCAATCCATGGTGTCATTGTTACCATTTTCTATTGTGCTGAGTATATTTCTATACTTAAAATTTCCACGCATCAGCAAATGAAAATCCACAAGCCGTCTTACGACGCCACTGCCCGGTTGTATACTTGCCAGCTTACCAATGGTTTCCGGCTACAGATGACGAAGGAAGAAGGTGTGACGACCAATTTGTATAAGGAGGAAGAAGTCGTGACTGCTGCCATTCCGCCCATCATTGAAGGTACTACCGGCTGGTTCACAAAACCTCTTACAGCCGATTGGTTGAAGGGGCGTATTCGCCTGAGTATACCTACCGGCCACGTGCCCTCCGAGTTTGAGGGCACGATTGATTACGAGGCCACGAGCCTGGTGATTTCCAAGGAGGAGTTCACGATCGTTTTTAAGGTGGGCGAAATGAAACAGGCCGAGAAGGTGGTGATTCAATTCCAGGAAGAGGAACTTCCGGCAAAGCGTACCCTCCAGAAATCCGATGTTCTCAAAGCGAGGGCACGCGCGGCCAAGGCACTTTTTGTGGCCGAGCGCCTTACCCAGGAATATATTCGCCTCCGAGGGGGGGAGGATACCGATTGGGAGGATGAAGAAGATGAGGAGGGTGATTTTTAGAATATCTTGGCCACAAATTATTGCCTGCCTCTATTTCAGAAACGAAAATGGCCTCCTCTATATTTCAGGGATCATTCGGTACTATTCTGGCGGTTGCCGTTGTTGTAGTGGTAGGTCTATATATCCTGAATCCGTCATTATTTTCAATGAAGTCTGGATTTGCCAATCCTTCCACACTGGGGGCGGATTCCAATAGCCTGTCTATGCCCCCTGACATGCCTGGAATGGCGCAACTAAATCAGCTTGCTAAGAACCCTGCGATCAAGCAGGCGATGCAAAGTGCCGGCCTGACAAGTGGTTTCACGGATATGAGTGGAAACAAGGCGCCTTTTGCCAACATGGACGCCAGTGGAAATATGAACAACGGCTTTGCCAATATGGATGCCAGTGGAAACATGCAGCAGGGATTCGCCAACATGGACGATGTGACCGGCCCCTCCGAGTTTGACAGCGCGCAGGGCCCGGCGGGATGCTACCCTCGCGACCAGCTGACGCCCTCCGAGCTTCTCCCCAAGGACCCCAACTCCGTGTGGGCGCAGCAGAACCCGATGGGCCAGGGCAGCCTGAAGGGCAAGAACTTCCTCTCGGCCGGCGCCCTGATTGGCGTGAACACGGTCGGCCAGAGCCTGAGAAACGCGAACCTCCAGCTCCGCTCCGAGCCCCCGAATCCCCAGGTGCCCGTGTCCGTTTTCTACAACAGCACGATACAGCCCGACACGAGCCACCGTGACCTGGAGATCAACTAAACCCTCCTCTTAATCTCCCTCTTAATCTCCCTCTTAAACCATATCTAGAGCTCCTCCCAGGATCTATAGATATGAATCAATTAGATGGCAGATCTTTCAACGATGTTTTCCAACGCGCTGCAGACAATACAGGCGAGAGTATCCGGTACTTCCGAGTTTCCCCTAGTTGATGTAAAGAGCAATGTGGACGGCAGAACGTATAAAGTCCGTGACATGGCCGACAAACAAAAGGCTGCCGATTTGCTGGCAAGTGTAAGAATGAAGATGGAGAAGCTCTACATGATTGTGAAGGAGAAATTCCCCAATAAAGCCCAAGTACGTCAGTGGATCGCGAATTTCCAGCCGAGTCCCGAGAGATTTTTGGAAGCCACGCCCGACGCTGAACATACGAGTTACAGTGTGAACAAGGGTGAGAAGATACATCTATGTCTCCGACAGCGTCAAGGGCAGAATGAGACGCTGATGGAAGAGAATGTAATGGTCTTCGTGGCTCTCCACGAAATGGCACACGTGGTTACGCCCAGTCTAGGTCATGACCCCGAGTTCTGGAACAACTTTGGCTGGCTTCTCAAACAGGCCGAGGCCAACGGCATATATCACTACCAGGACTTCAAATCTCGACCTGTTGCGTACTGTGGAATGCATATTACAGACGCACCGGCCTATGATCCGAAAAAGGATGGTACCGACTTTTCTCTGGGGAATAATTGACAATTTATGTTACCGTCCCTAGCGTAGCAAGGAGTTCTTAAATTTAGCACTTCACGGTAGATGGCTGCAGAAGATAAGAAGACATATGGGGGCTTCATAAAAGATATTCTCCATCCAAGGATCTTTTCAAATCTGAAAGACCCGTATGGCAGTATAAACATCGTCATCAACGTCATGAGAAATCCTAGGGAACTCGTGCCGACTGAAACACTCACCATCAATAACATGTACCCCTTCCAAAGCCTGGCCGACCTATGTACGCGTATTTACGTGGAGAGCGGAACAAACGACGAATTCCACCCTGAGAACCAGTGTCTTCTCAAGCGATACAAAGACGCGAAAACTACGAGAAATTTCCTTCATGGACAGTACCGAGTATGGAACAATCTCCTTTTACACAATCCCTTCTTTCTTCTGGAGAATAAACGGCCTGATTCCGCGTTCGTGGATGGAGAAGGATCTTCCAAGATGATTAAAATCCTCTCGCTCATGAACAAGACCCTGGAATCCACGGTCTGTTTTATACCGAAGGCGACGTATGAGCTGGACCTCTTCTTATATAACGATTTGTATCGTCATTATACGGGCATGAAGCCGATGGGTCGTCCGATCTGGGAAGGCATCATGAAGGTCTATTTCCCTGAACGGCAGAAGGAGCAGGAAGATGGTTCTTTGACACCTCAGGCCGAGTCATATAAAAAGACAATGGTCAAGCGATATGTGTGCCGTCAACAAATGCTGGAATTGATTGACACGCACCTTCAAGAAACGCCTCTCAGAAAACCGGGCGAATCATATCGCGATGATGATATTAATTTATCCGGCATACGCAATCTTCGCTTCATGTGGCCAAGGCCGTATGTAACTCCTGCGTATAAACCGTTTCAGCTAGAGCACGTATTCTATGAGACGCTTGTGTCAAAGGATATTCCCTATATACGCTTCTATCAGCGGTCTTCTTCCCCCTTGAGCAAGGTCTATGTGGAAGGACCTGAAGGTGCGCCCGTCTTTGAATATCCTGACCTGTTGCTACAGTGGTCGCAACAGAAGTCACTGACGCCTGAAGAAAGCCTTATTATGATGAAAGTCCTGGTTCGCCCTTCTGCCACGAACCCGCTCTTCGCCACCATGTTCATCCACGAAGATGGATCGGCGAAATTCATTGTACAGCCAGATGCTAATACAAAGTCGCTGACAGAGGCCACGGATCTTTTTAGACTTGACCAGGCCCTACAAACTGTCACCGTTGCCATTCCCGTTCTAGAACCTGCTGCGGCCGCCGCTGCAGAGGCAGTACCTATGCGCTTATACACGCCCGATAATATCACGATAGAAGATGCTTATATTGTCTTATCCCTGTGGCTAGACAAGGAAGACAAACGCCCTATTACTCGCAAATCGATTAACGCGGTACTTCCTTATTATCGCCCGCTCTTCCAAGTGGCAGCGAGCCCTCTGCGATTTCAAGACCCGATAGCATTTATTCGTTACAAGGCCGTGGACAATTTCCAGACGCCGAGCAAAGATTTTCAGTTCCTACATCGTATTCTAGACCTCCAGAAGCTCAGTGGCAAGACGAGCTTGGCCGACCTCGTGAAGTTCTATATGGAAGAGTTTGATGTCCCCCTTACAACCGCGCAAGCAAGAGTAAAAGGGTTTCTTGATAACATGTCGCAATACGAGGTTATCGATCCGGTCACGTCTGACTACAAACTGGCGAATAATCCTGGCATAGACGTGGCCATATTCGGTAAATATCCCTTTTACACCTTCCATATGTATCGCGTGAATTCTCTCATTAGTTTGCGCCGTATTTATTCTATGCTGTCTCTGATGATTAGTTTGGGTGCTGAGGAGTTCAGTGAATTGAAACGTTGCTACGCCACTGCGGAAGAAGAAGAGGCTGAGGCCGAGGCCTCTGCGGAAGCAGACGCAGATGAAGAAGCAGAAGCAGATGCTGTTCTTCCAACTCCACCTTGGCCTCAAGAAGGGGTCTTTGAAGATGTCTTAGGAGATGTTGGATATATAGAGGAAGATTATCCGCCTCTTCCTGCCTCTCTGTCCCATCCTCCTTTGCCCGCGTCTCCTTTATCACCCCTTCAGAAACTCGCAGCCACCGCGGAAGACGATGAGCCTCCTGAGGCCGTAGCCGTGGATTTGAAGAAAGCCAAGGCAAAGACATATTTCTCCCAGCGCCTTGATTACTACGACAAGAAGCTCTTCCAGTATTCCGCAGGAGATACCGAAGCCACCAAGTACTCTAGTATGTGCGCAGCGAATGCGATGAAACAGCCGGCCGTCATGAGCGAGGGAGAATACACGCGAATGCGCGAACTCTACGAAGAAAACACGTATACCACGAAGGAAGCGTATGATGCTCTTGAGCCTGCTAAAAAAGAAAAGATTACTGTGTACTGGGTGGACTATCC
>Ga0255130_1000333_pt1 | contig 14780 bp, 15 predicted proteins | sample Law_Yuk_RepB_8d_FD_188560 | JGI IMG/M metagenome (GOLD analysis project Ga0255130, IMG submission 188560) | Freshwater microbial communities from St. Lawrence River, New York, United States - Law_Yuk_RepB_8d | ecosystem: Environmental > Aquatic > Freshwater > River | place: USA: New York...
GAAGAGGTTATTCACTGGCAATGGACTGGGCGAACCTCAGCAGAACGCGTTAAAAATCGAAATTGTCAGATCCTGAAATTCCCATCAGCAGACCTCTTTAATCCCGCCAGAAAACCAACCCCAACTACCCATGCCTACCGTAGCCATTACTGATTACACCTTTTCGGATCTCAGCCTGGAAGAAGCGGTTCTTCGTCCAGCGGGCGTCGAGATCGTTTCCTTCAAAGAAAAGCGTTCTCCCGCAGAGCTTGCTGAGTTGGTGCGTAATGCCGATGCGGTGATCGCCCAATTCGCCCCTGTGAACGCGGAGGTCGTCCATGCCATGACGAAGGCAAAAGCCATCGTTCGCTATGGTGTGGGCTACGACAATGTGGACTGCGCGGCGGCCCGCGAACACGGCATCCCGGTGTGCAACATCCCGGACTACTGCATCGACGAGGTGGCCGATCACGCGCTCGCCTTCATCCTCGCCATCACGCGCCAGGTAGTGCCCAACGCCCTGCACTTACGCCAGGGGCAGTGGGGCCTCGCAACGCCGCTCAGTTCGATGGCGTCGCTGAAACATCTCACGGTGGGAATTGTGGGCTTTGGGCGCATTGGGCGGGACGTTGTGACACGCCTGCTCGCTTTCAAGGCCAAGGTGCTGGTGTTTGATCCCGTCGTGGGGGCCGATGAAATAGCCAGATCCGGAGCGGTGGCCGTGGCCTCGTTCGAAGAGTTGCTCGAGCACAGCGACATCGTCTCTCCGCACTGCCCCTCCACACCGAAGACCCAGCAGCTCTTCAATGCGGCGGCCTTCGCGAAGATGAAAACCGGTTCGATCTTCATCAACGTGGGCCGTGGCGATTTGGTGGATAGCGCCGCTATCACCGCAGCCCTGCAATCCGGTCATCTCGCCGGCGCTGCGCTCGACGTTTTTAATCCGGAGCCGATTCCTGCGGACCATCCCATCCGCACTATGCCCAACGTGATTCTCGCCGCTCACATCGCATCGGCGAGCCCCCCGTCGGTAAAGACGCTGCGAGAGAGCGCCGCTCGCATCGCGCTGCAAGCCGTGCGTGGCGAACTGCCGCCCAACATCGTCAATGGCGTCAACGCTCCGAGGTAATTCAACCCAACCCAACCACCCACCCATGACCACTCGTCGATCCTTCATCTCCTCCATCGGTTCGCTCGCTGCCATGCCTCTATTAGCCCGAGACTACGGAATCAATGCGGCCCCGGTCCGTTACCCCGAGCCGGATGTCGTCGCCCTCGATAAGGCCTTCGAGAAGTACAAGATCGGGTCCTCTCCCATCGAACGGCTGCACACCGGTATGTATTGGGCGGAAGGACCGGCTTGGAGCGGTTGGGGACAGTACCTCGTTTGGAGTGATATCCCGAACGACGTCCAGCATCGATGGCTGCAGGATAACGGCGCGGTGACGACGATTCACAAGCCCGCTGGCCACAGCAACGGAAACACCTTTGACCGCGAGGGGCGGCAGATTTCCTTCGAACATGGCAATCGCCGCGTGGTGCGCTACGAGCCCGACAGCAGCCTCACCGTCTTGGCCGACAAGTATGAGGGCAAACCGTTCAACGCTCCCAACGATGGGGCAGTGCACCCCGATGGCAGTATTTGGTTCACCGATCCCGGATACGGCAGCCTCGGCAACTACGAGGGCAACAAGGGTGATCTCGTGCTCAAAGAGGCCGTTTATCGCATCGACCGCAGCGGCAAGGTGCAAAAGATGACCGACGAAATCTTCAAGCCGAACGGGCTCTGCTTTTCGCCGGATTACAAGAAGGTCTATGTCGCGGACACCGGCGCCAGCCACTACCCCGAGGCTCCGAAGAACATGAAGGTCTGGGACATTGATGGAGCGAAGGTGAAGAACGGGCGCGAGTTCGCTTCCATGCAAATGGACCTCAACGGCAAGAAGGTGGCCGGGTTCGCGGATGGCATCCGTTGCGACAAGGACGGCAACGTCTGGGCTGGCTCAGGTTGGGGCGGCGAAGGCTATGACGGCGTGCAGATTTTCTCGCCAGAAGGTCAACGCATCGGACAAATCCTGCTGCCAGAGGTGTGCAGCAACATCTGTTTCGGAGGCCCGCGCCGGAACCGGCTCTTTATGACCGCCAGCCGCAGTCTCTATGCGGTTTATGTCGAGGCTCAAGGGGCGCATTGGTGCTAAACTCTGTCGCTTAAAACCATGCAGACGCCACCGGACAGGGATGTCCGCCTCTTGGAAGCTCCCGATATCGTCCTCGTCGGCAGCGGCATCATGTCCGCGACGCTCGGGGTGATGCTCAAGCGGCTCGACCCGCGTCTGCGTATCCAGGTGGTTGAGGCTACCAAGGACTTAGCCTCTGAAGCCTCGGACGGTTGGAACAATGCGGGCACGGGCCACGCTGGATTGTGTGAGATTAGCTACACACCGTCTCGAAATCCGGACGGCCGGGTGCCGATTGGCAGAGCGCTGCGGATCTTCGAACAGTTCGAGCAATCGAAGCAGTTTTGGGGTTCTGTGAGCGTCGATGGCACGGTAGGATCCCCCTCGGATTTCATCCACGCGGTGCCGCATGTTTGCTTCGTAAAGGGCTTAGAGAACGTGGACTTCTTGCGGGCCCGCCACGCTGCGATGGCCCAGCACCATTTCTTCGGTGGCATGACCTTTACCACCGATGCGTCGACGATCCATCAGCGGGCTCCGCTAGTGATGGAAGGCCGCGAGCCCGGACCCGTCGCAGCCACGACGGGCGATGGCACCGAGGTGGACTACGGACTGCTGGCCCGCCGTTTGTGTGGTTGGCTGGCGGATCAGGAGCAGTGCGGCGTCGCAGCCGGATGGAAGGTAACCCGACTTCAGCGCGGTGCGGGTGAGTGGCATCTCTCCTTGCGATGCAGCGCCTCTGGAGAAGAGCGCCAACAGCGTACGAAGTTTGTCTTTGTTGGTGCCGGCGGCGGCAGCCTGCCCTTGCTGCAATCCACGGGTCTCGCCGAGGTGGAGGGACTGGGTGGGTTTCCTATTGGCGGTCAGTGGCTCGTTTGCGACGAGCCCTCGATTTGTGCCCGACATGACTCCAAGGTTTACGGCTTAACGCCGCCCTCATCCCCCAGCCTGGGTGCCGGGCACCTCGATGTGCGGCGGCTCAACGGGCAGCGCCAACTGCTCTTCGGACCGTTTGCCTCATGGACGACCCGTTTCCTCAAACAGGGGCATTGGAGTGATCTGCCGCTCTCGATTCACGGGGGCAATCTGGGCGCGCTGCTCCAGACCGCCGCGCGGAATCTCCCACTGGTGCAGTATCTCATTACTCAGGGCCTCAAAAGCAGGGAGCACCGTATGGCGGCGGTGCGCGAGTTTTATCCCAATGCCCGATTGGAAGACTGGAGGCTCGTGCAGGCCGGTGTCCGCGTGCAGGCCATTAAGAGGGCCGATCGCGGCCAATTGTCTTTCAGCACCGAAGTGTTTTCGTCTGCCGACCGTTCGATCGCAGCCATGTTGGGAGCTTCGCCCGGAGCATCGGTCGCGGTGAATATCGCGCTCGAGGTCGTTCAGAACTGTCTTCCGCAGTTGCTGGGCTGTTCCGAAGGCCTGGCGCGAATGAGGCAGATGATCCCGACCTTCGACCAAGACCTGAAGCAACCGGCCAGCGTCCCCTTATTCGAGAGGACCCACCGTGAGGCCGCCGAGAGGCTACGACTCCATCCTTCAGCATGATAACCCTGACAGACAAAATCGCCCTCGTTACCGGATCGGGTTCCGGCATCGGAGCTGCCATTGCAGAATGCTTCGCCGAAGCTGGAGCATGGGTGTTTGCCACCGACTGCGATGAAGCCGCCGCGCAGAAAACGGCCGCGCGGATTCGTGAACGGGGACATCGCGCAGAATCGCTCCTCCTGGATGTGAGTGACGAGACGGCGTGCCGTACCGCAGTGCAGCGGGTGACGGAGGAGTGCGGACGCTGCGATGTGCTCGTGAACAACGCGGGCGTCGGGCATGTCGGCACCATTCTGACCACCAAGCCCGAAGAGTTAGAGAGACTGTGGAAGGTGAATGTCCTCGGCATCTATCAACTCTCGCGGGCCGTACTGCCCGGCATGATCGTCCGGCGCAGCGGGTCCATTGTGAACATCGCTTCCATTGCCGGCTTGATGGGCATGGAGGCCCGTTTCGCCTACACCACCACGAAACACGCCGTCGTCGGAATGACGCGATCGATGGCAATGGATCTGGGCACCCAGGGGGTGCGCATTAATTGCATCTGCCCGGGTCGTGTTCGCACCCCATTCGTCGATGAAATGCTACGCCAGTATGACAACCCCGAGGACTATCTCCGTCAGATGGAGGCGCCGCACGCCATGAAGCGCATGGCGGCCCCGTCGGAGATCGCCTCTGCCGCGCTCTACCTTGCCAGCGATGCGGCCTCCTTTGTCACCGGCAGCGCCATGACCGTCGATGGCGGCTATACCGCAGGAAAATAGAAGCCCACCATTTCCACCCTCACTCACCACAATAAACCATGCGCATTATCCGCCACCAAGCCACCGATGGCTCCATCCAGCTCGCAGCCCTTCAGCCCGATGGCACCGCCCGGGGTATCCAAGGTGACCTTTTCGGCAGCTTCCGCGTCACCGACACGGTCGTGACCCCCGGCAGGCTCCTGGCACCGCTGCAGCCCACCACCATTTTCTGCATCGGCCTGAACTACCGGAAGCACGCCGAGGAAAGCAACGCCCCCATCCCGAAGTATCCGGTGCTTTTCATGAAATCCCCCAGCGCGGTGCAAAACCCCGGCGAAAGCATCGTGCTGCCTCGCCATCTCCGGAGCGACGAGGTGGACTACGAGTGCGAACTGGCCGTCGTCATCGGCAAGGCCTGCAAGAACGTCTCCAAAGCCAACGCCCTCGATTATGTGTTGGGCTACACCTGTGCGAACGATGTCAGCGCCCGCGACTGGCAAATCCAACGCGGCGGCAGCCAGTGGTGCCGCGGCAAGACCTTCGACACGTTTGCGCCGCTGGGGCCATGCCTAGTGCTCAAGGATGAAATCCCCGATCCGAACGCGCTGCGCATCCAGACCCTCCTCAATGGCAAGACGATGCAGGACTGGAACACCAACGACATGATCTTCGACGTGCCCACACTCATCGAGTTCCTCAGCGGTAGCACCACGCTGCTTCCGGGCACTGTCATCTTCACCGGAACGCCCCAAGGCGTCGGATTTGCGATGAAACCTCCCGTTTTCTTGCAACCCGGTGACACCGTGACCATCGACATCGAGAAGATTGGTGCGCTGACCAATCCCGTCGTGGCCGAGGCGACTGTTTAGCCGCTGAATCGTCCCACTCCAGCGCTCCATGAACCCCTCCGCCGTTGATCCCAGTGCACTGCGACGCAAAGTCGCATGGCGGATCCTGCCGCTGGTCGTTGTCCTTTATATCGTCTCCTACCTCGACCGCGCGAACGTGGCGTTTGCCAAGCTGCGGATGGGTAAGGCATTGGGGTTCTCTGATGAGGTGTTTGGCTTCGGCATTGGTGTGTTTTTTATCGGCTACCTCTTTCTTGAGATTCCCGGTGCGTTGCTCGTGGAGCGGTGGAGCGCGCGGAAGTGGTTTGCTCGCATTCTCATTACCTGGGGCTTGATTTCGGCGGCGATGGCCTTCGTGAAGACGCCATCACAATTCTACTGGGCGCGATTTGTTCTCGGCGTGGCCGAGGCGGGATTCTTTCCCGGCATCATCGTGTATTTCACACACTGGTTTGCGCAGAGAGACCGCTCGCGTGCGTTGTCGGGATTGCTGGTGGCCGTGCCGCTGAGTCTCGCGCTTGGCGCGCCGGTGTCGTTGATGCTGTTGGATGTGCACTGGTTCGGGCTCGAGGGCTGGCAGTGGATCTTCATCATCGAGGGACTGCCTGCGGTGCTGCTGGGAGGCATCGTTCTGGCTTGTTTCACCGATCGGCCAAGAGATGCCGTATGGCTGACGCAGCCTGAGCGAGATTATTTGGAGGGGGTACTTGCCGCTGAAGCGACGGCCAAAGAAGCGACCGCAAAAATTTCTATCTGGCAGGCGCTGCGTTTGCCCGCGGTGTGGACGCTCGTCTTCGGCGTGATGATTGGTAACAGCGGCGGCTATGCCCTCAACTTCTGGTTGCCAACCACGGTAAAAAATCTCTCCGGTGGCTCCGATCAAATGACGCTCTTCTACAGCGGCCTCTACTACAGTTGCGGCATCCTCAGCGTCATCATCTCGGGCCAGAGCGCCGACCGCACGGGGGATCGCAAATGGCATGCAGCGGGGGGCATGATCGCCACGGGTATTTTTCTCATGTGCAGCACCATTCCTGGCCAAGGTTTCGGCACTCAAATGGCATGGCTCTGCCTCACTGCACTCGGAGCGTTTTTCTGGATCTCGCCGTTTTGGACACTGCCATCGCTCACGCTCACCGCCTCCGCCGCCGCAGTGGCTACGGGTTTGATCAACATGGGAGCCAACCTCGCAGGCTATCTCGGAAACCACGTCACCGGTTGGTTGCGCACGAACGGCTTCAGCGAGACGCAGTGCCTCCATTTCCTCGCTGCCTGCTTCATCGTCGGTGGCATTATCATTAGCTTTCTGCGTCTCAAGCCCAAAACCGCATGAGTCCCCACACGAACAAATCATCCCCCCTTCAACTCTACCGAACCCTGATTATTATCCGGATGGTGGAGGAGCGTCTGGCGAAATCGCATCAGCGCGGACTCATCCACGGGGCCTGCCACACCTATGTTGGACAAGAGGCCATCGCGACGGGTGTGTGCGCGCACTTGCGCAATGAGGATGCCATTTTCAGCACGCACCGGGGTCACGGTCATGCACTGGCAAAAGGGATGGAGCCGGGGCAACTCATGGCTGAATTGTTTGGTCGCGAAACGGGCTGCTCGCGCGGTCGCGGGGGGTCTATGCATCTCTTTGCGCCCGAGATCGGCATGATGGGTACCAGCGGCATTGTGGGTCCCTGCATCTTGCAAGCGGCCGGTGCGGGCTACAGTTCCTTGATCCTCAAGAGCGGCCAGGTGGGTGTCGCGTTTTTCGGCGATGGTGCCGTCAATAACGGCGCGTTCCATGAAGGCCTGAACATGGCGAGCATCTGGAAATTGCCGGTCTTGTTCATCTGCGAGAACAATCAGTTCGCCACAGAAGTTCCCTTCGCCAGTGTCGCAGGCAATTCCAGCGTTGCAGCTCGGGGTGCTGCCTATGGCATCTCCAGCATCGAAGTGGATGGCAACGATGTGCTCGCCGTTGAAGCCGCCGCCTGCGAGGCCGTGAAGCGCGCACGGGACGGCGGAGGGCCCTCACTCATCGAATGCAAGACCTACCGCACCCGGGCGCACGCCGAGGGCATGGGCGACTTCACTTACCGTACCCGGGAAGACGTGGAGCAATGGAGGACACGATGCCCGATCGCTCGACTTAAAAAGCACCTCCTGGAGAACGGACTCGCAAGCGATGCCCAGCTAGACTCCATCGAACAGGAGGTCGCTGCACTCACCGAAGCGGCGCATGAGTTTGCTGAAAAAAGCGCTTATCCCACCGCTGAGAGCGCCACCTCCCATGTCTATGCTGTGTCGACAAGCGCACCGCATCGGGAGGCGCCTTTGACCTCCTCGGCCACGCGCGAACTTACCTTCATGAAGGCCACCCTTGAGGCGCTGACTGAAGAGATGGCCCGTAATCCAAAGATCTTCGTCATGGGCGAAGGCATCGGTGTGCGCGGCGGCAACTTTGCCACCACCAGTGGCCTGTTTGCAGTGCATGGAGCGGCGCGGCTGCGTGACACGCCTATTTGCGAACGTGGCTTCGTGGGTCTGGCGGGGGGCGCGGCGATGACTGGCACGCGACCTGTGGTGGACTTCATGTTTGCCGACTTCGTGCTCGATTCGGTCGGCGAGATCGTCAACCAAATCGCCAAGATGCAATACATGAGCAGTGGGCGACTCAAGATGCCCGTGCTCCTGCGGGGATGCATCGGCATCGGCCATGCGGCGGCCACCCATCATAGCGGCAGCTACTACTCGATGTACGCGCACTTTCCAGGATTACGAGTCGTGGTGCCGTCCTCACCGCGTGATGCAAAAGGCTTACTCAAGACCGCGCTCACCTGTGACGATCCCGTGCTGTTCCTCGAACATCGCGAGCTCATGTCGGTGAAGGGACCGGTGCCTGAGGAAGAATATTTCATCGACTTCGGTAAGGCCGCCGTCGTCCGCGAAGGGAGCGATGTCACCGTCGTGGCGCTCGCGCTGATGGTGCACAAGACGCTTGCGGCCTGTGAAACGCTCGCCGCCGAAGGCATCTCGGTAGAACTCATCGACCCGCGTACCGTGGCCCCGCTCGACGTGGACACCATTTTGCGGTCCGTTGCCAAGACAGGACGCCTCCTGATCGTGGATGAAGACTTCGCGCACTGCGGCATTAGTGCCGAGATTGCTGCCCAACTGGCCGATCGCGGTTTCGACGACCTCGACGCTCCCATCCGCCGCCTCAACGGTAAACCCTCTCCCACACCGTACAGTCCAACCTTGGAGGCAGCGGTGGTGCCGAATGTTGAGGCCATCGCCAACGCGATCCGCAGTCTCCACGCCGAGTGATCATGAGCATTCAGCCAGCGTATCCCGCTTCCTCGAATTTAGAGGGGGCCCAAAAACCTCACTGCACATAGTCATGCCCATCGAAATCCAACTTCCGCGTCTCGGGTGGTCCATGGAGGAAGGCAAATTCCTCGATTGGTTGAAAAAAGACGGCGACTTCATTCAAGAAGGCGAGCCGCTCTTCACACTCGAGAGCGACAAAGCCGCCCAAGAAATCGAGTCCATCGACTCCGGCCTCCTCTGTATTCCCCCCAACGGGCCCAAGCCCGGTGACCTTGTGCAAGTGGGGCAAGTCCTGGGTTATCTGTTGTCGCAAGGCGAATCTGCTCCCGGCACCGTGCCGCTTAGGTCCGCCGCAAATCCGGAGGATCCGCAGCTAAAACTAGCCGAGCCGCAGGCCACTGGGCTTGCTGAATCCACTGAAGCAACCCTGCCTCGCGCCACGGGAGGCCACCCCGCTTCTCCGCGCGCCCGCCGTGCCGCCATTCAGCACCGCGTTGATCTTTCCACGCTCTCTCCCTCCGGCCAGGGCGGGCGCATCCGAGAGTGCGATGTTCTCGCCGCCGCCGACTCCACGTCCTCCGGTGGCATGAAATCGGTGCCGCTCTCTCCCATGCGCAGATCCATCGCTGCGCGGCTCATGCACAGCCGCCAAACCACCGTTCCCGTCACCATCACCGGACGGTGCGATGCCACCGAGCTGCTCTCGCTGCGCCGGCGACTCAAATCCAAGTCTCCGTCCGACCAGCAGTCCATTGCCGTTATCCCCACGATCAACGACATCTTCCTCGTGCTCACTGCGACCGCACTCCGCCAGCATCCCATGCTCACGGCGAGATGGGCAGACGATCACCTGGTGCTCCCTGAGAGCATTCACCTCGGCATCGCCGTGGATACTGAGGCGGGTCTTCTCGTCCCCGTCGTCCGCGCCGTGGACACTGCCACACTCACCCAGGTGGCCACCCGATCACAGAAGCTCATCACCGAAGCTCGAGCAGGCAAACTCGCCGCGGTCGACATGCAAGGTGCCTGCTTCACGCTCAGCAACCTCGGCAGCCTCGGAGTCGAGGCCTTCACCCCGGTCATCAACCCTCCCGAATCCGCCATCTTGGGTATTGGAGCCATCGTACGGGAGGCCGTGCCCCTCGATGACGGCACCTTTGTCGCGCGTGATCGCCTCACGCTGAGCCTCACCTTCGACCATCGTGTGAATGACGGCGCTGCCGCCGCACGCTTCTTGCTGACCCTCCGTCAACTCATCGAACAGCCCTTCCAAGGCCTCATGTAGTCTCGTGTAGTCGTTACTCACTCATGAACGTTCAACTCCAAGATCAGGTCGCCCTCGTCACCGGTGCCGCCGGTGCCATCGGTCAGGCCATCTGCGCCTCGCTCGCTGCCAATGGCGCCAAGGTCGTCTACGCCGACATTAATTTCGAATGCGCACGCCGACTCGCTGCAACCACTCCCGGAGCGATGCCCCTCCGCATGGATGTGACGGACGAAAAAGAGGTCGAGCTGGCTATGAGTCAGATCATCGACGCCCACGGGCGCCTGGACATTCTCGTCAACAACGCAGGCATCAACACCATGGCGCACCGTGTGACCATCGATTCTTTTCCGGCCGAGGAATGGGACCGGATTCTCCGCGTCGACCTCACCGGTCTTTTCCTCGTGAGCAAAGCCGCCTCCCGCCAGATGCTCCGGCGCAGATCCGGGCGCATCATCAATATTTCCTCCGTCATGGGTCTGGTCCCGGCTCGGCTCCAGTGCGCCTACACCGCGGCCAAGGCTGGTGTTGTCAACCTCACCCGCACGATGGCCATTGAGCTCGGTTCGCAGGGTATCCTCACCAACTGCATTGCTCCCGGCTCCATTCTCAGCGAAGGCACCAAACAGCTCTTTTATGGCGAGAACGGCCAGTTCAACGATCGCGTCCAGGCCATGCTCTCCCACGTACCGCTTGGCCGACCCGGCCAGCCCGAAGAGATCGCCCACGCTGTCCTCTTTCTCGCTGCCCCCGAGAGTTCCTACCTCAACGGTGCCATCATCCCTGTCGATGGCGGTTGGCTGGCGGGCTACTCTCGCGATTTTTAGTGGAGCCTTTCATCGAAGCGACAGTCGTTAGGGCGGTGTCTCACCGTCCAGCCCCCTGCATCTAGGTTAGGCAAGAAATGGACCGAGAGGACTCGATCCCTACCGGGATGCACTAACTGCGGTTCAATGTCAGCCCCGTTCTGAAACCCACGGCAAGTTGCCGGTTTGAAAACCAGGGTTTTGCCATGTTCTTGGAGGGGGCTTTCGGATTGATCGGCCGCGTTTCTTCCTTCTTCCTTTTTTTCTTCCAATGGCACCCGAATGCCTTTAACGCCCGATAGACCGAATCAGGATCCGCTTGGGCAACGAACAACCACCGCGAGTCGAACGAGCTTGTGGAATTTGCGCGGGTGGGATGAGGGGGCTGCTGGTGAGTTAAACACTCAACGCGTTTGCGAGGATTTCCTTGAGGTGGGCTTGGTAGGGGACCCCGCGCTGGTTGGCCCGGGTCTTGAGCTTGTGGAGCATCCAGATGGGCATACGCAGTGAGATCGTTTCCGAACTGGGCTGGAGATTCGGGAAATTGGCCGCTTGGGCGGTGGACCAATCGAAGTTGGCTCCGTCGGTCGCAGCCATGGCCGGCACCGCGGCGGAGAGACCGACTTTAGCGTTGGTAGGTTTCATAAACGGTCCTTTCTTTGCGGTTCATGGGTCGGGCGGAGATGATCCGCAGTTTACTGGTGCGGAGGGTGAAATTGAGGTGGAGAGGTCGGCCGGCGTCGGTGCGACCTAAGACCCGGAACCGGAGCTCGGCTTGGGAGTGGTCAGGGTCAGGAGCGACGACGCATCAGTACCAGAGCTTTCCGGTCTCAGGGTTTCTTTGCGGCCTCGGGCTCCGGCAGTTTGCAGGACTGCCAGGCGAGGAATCGCCAAACACCCTTTTCGAGTCGGTAAGCGGCGAGGAAGGAAAGGTGAGCTTCGGTAAAGGGAGCAGCCTTACCGAGATTCAACCGGCAACGGCCGTTCATCAGGACAAGCCCAGGGGCCACTTCACGGAATTCGCGCAGTTCGTAGGTGATGGAGTTGTACTTGGATTTACCGGACACGAGCGCCTCGGTGAATGAAGCCTTGGTGTCGGGCTTGCCATTGGAGTGGACGTACAAGAGTTCGTCCGAAAAAGTCTCGGCCAGCTTGCTTGCGTCACCGGAAATCATGGCCTGGACGCGGGCATCATCGGCGCTTCTCCAGAGCGCTGGATCATTGGCCGCGCGCAGGGATGTCAGGGCAAGCGAGAAGGCACATAACACAAACAGCGCAGTCTTCATTGTGATGCCAACATGGGTGGGTAACTCATCGCTGAAAAGCGAAATGACAGGGTCGTTTGCGAACCATCGAAGCCAACCGATTGAGAGGAACGAATGGCACTGACGGCCGCGACGAACAGGACTGAATACTGGCGAGTGGGCGATCAATCCTCTGTCACTGAGGTTGCACACGATCGTCCGCGGTGAAAACTGCCACTCGATGAGACTCTTCCGATGGACTGGCCTGCTGGCCGTGGTGTCCGGCGCGGCGTCCGCCGTTGCCGTGCTCCTTCACTCCAGCCGCTGAAATCCTGGCCTCCTCGAGCGGTGGTTTTTGCAGCATCACTGACACAAGGGTTAATTACATCTCCCACAGTTTCGCCAGAGGCACGGCCAGAAACCGTGGATCACCGAGTGTGGTCAAATGGGCGCCCGCGTGGATCAGTACGCCACCCGCGAAATCGTCACCACACTGCTCGGCAAGGCGCCGTAGGCCGGAAATGTCGGCATGGGTCGGGGTTGCAGTGGCTTTTACTTCCACACCCCATGTGCGCTGTCCGCGAGTGATGACGAAATCCACTTCCACCTGATCTTTGTCCCGATAATGCCAGAAATTCAGGTCTGGATCGGTCCAGCCAGCCTGGGCCGTCAGTTGCTGGAGGACGAAGGTTTCCAGCAGGTGGCCGAAGCGGTCCCGTTGGTCATGCCAGTCCTCGACAGCAAGGTTGGCGAACGTGGCGGCAAGGCCGCTGTCAACGAAGTGCAGCTTAGGCGTCTTGATGAGCCGCTTGGCGGCGTGGCGATGCCAAGGCTGTAGGCGGCGCACCAAGTAGAGCCGTTCGCAGGCGGCGAGGTGGTTTTCCACGGTGTCGCGCTGAATATCGAGTTCGTTGCTGATGGTTGAAATATTCAACAACTCGCCGGTGCGCAGCGCCAACAACGAGAGCAGGCGGGTGAGATCGCGTGGCTCCCTGATTCGGGCCACGTCGTTCACGTCACGCTCGAGCAAGGCGCGCACGTAGTCACGGTGCCATGCGCGTGCACGGGCCGGACTGCGGGTTGCTGGTTCAGGAAACCCACCCGCAATCACACGTGCGGCGAGGGTCAGGGCGGCGGCTGGCTCCGGTGATGCAGCGAGTGCCGGCTTGAGGCGGCCGGCAAGCCAAGTCGATAGAAACCGACCTGGGGCACGTTCTTGCTCGGACGCGGTTAGCGGCTGCAGATCGACGATCGCCATGCGCCCGGCCAGCGATTCGCCCAGTCGGGGGAGCAGCAGTAAATTGGCGGAACCGGTGAGAAGGAAGCGACCAGGCCTGCGGTTCCGGTCCACGGAAAGCTTGATTGCGCGCAACAGCTCGGGTGCGCGCTGGATCTCGTCGATGATCACGGGGTCGGGCAATGCCGCCAGAAATCCATTGGGATCCGACTGGGCAAAGGTCAAGGCGTCCTCATCGTCGAGGGTGGCGTAACCATGACCTGGGGCGAGTGTTTGGACGAGTGTCGTCTTGCCGCACTGGCGCGGACCCAGCAGGCACACCACCGGTGTGTCTGCGAGCGCAGCACGTACGGCCGGCGCGAGTCCGCGCGGTAAAAATTTGGCGTCCATTTGGTGGGCAGTTGATCGTCCAAATGCTGACTAAGCAAGCGTCCAATTGATGGTTACAAAACCGTCCAATTGCTGGTTATACAACCGTCCAATTGATTGTTATACAACCGTCCAATTGATTGTTATACAACCGTCCAATTGATGGTTATATGACCGACCAAATGCTGTTTTCAGGACGCTGTGTTGACGACAGGTAACAGCCTGTTTTTGTCCGATGTCTTCGCATCGAATGGCTCAGGGCTACTTCACCGAATTGGTGATCGGGCCTTCCGGGCCAGCACGAGGAAGACCGCTTGTGTGACATCATCGGCCAATGGCGGCGGCCTACCTGTTCTACTTGTGCAAGAACCGTCCGCTCATCGGCGAGAACCAGCGAGCGGCGCTGGGCGCATGCCTCGTGTTCCTGCGGTTGAACGGCATCGAACCGAAGGCCGACGGCCCAGAGTGGGAAGACCTCACGCTGGACGTAGCGGCCAGCGGCATCGATCGCGAAGGAACCGATATTTGCGAAAACAGGGAAGGGTTTTCTGATCAGTGAAGGCGTAGCCGAGCTTGAGCGCTTGAAAGCGTCTTCAGAGTCTGACCGCCGCCGACTGCCCGTAGTCTCCGGCCAATATGCCGCGGATTGACAGGTCCTCGTCCAAATCGGGCCAGTGCAAACCGAACGGTGAAAGTTCTATATTGGCCAACTCCTGAGGTGTCCCGTGTGCCAGTCGTGGGTTGAGGGCCACCGGAAATCGGACCTCCGATCCGCTGCGCATCGTCAGCACGATCATGCCGTTCCAGTGCGCCACGGATTGAGCTCTATCGGTCAAGGGGCTCATGCCATTTCTTGATCATCAGTTGTTTGTACTCGGTCGCAATCGCCTCGGCCTTCGCGATATCACTCAACTTCATCCCTTGCGATTCCCGCAACTCGACATCGTTGTCCAAATCGAACACCGCCTCTCCACCTCCGCGGCGGACATGGATGTCAATCGGGGCATCGTCGTTGCTGTAGAAAAAGAAAACAAATCCGTCTTTTTCTAGAATCTTCGGCACTCTGAGGGCGTGGCAACTAATCCGGCTTTTGGCCGGTTTGGCTTCAGACTTGAAATGAGCAGGACCGGTCTCCATTCGAGCTTCAGTTGGAGGAAAATTGGAGGAAAGAGCAGTGGAAGTTGGCCTCCTCGGAAACCGGACGAAACGAAAAACCCAATGAAAACTGAGTTTTGAAG
>Ga0255130_1000339_pt1 | contig 14615 bp, 15 predicted proteins | sample Law_Yuk_RepB_8d_FD_188560 | JGI IMG/M metagenome (GOLD analysis project Ga0255130, IMG submission 188560) | Freshwater microbial communities from St. Lawrence River, New York, United States - Law_Yuk_RepB_8d | ecosystem: Environmental > Aquatic > Freshwater > River | place: USA: New York...
CACACAGAGGGACTGATCTCTGAGCGGTCCGTGTCTGCGGCGGACCGATCTCTGCGGTAGTCCGTGTCTGCGGACGTGGCGCTTTCGGAGAAATCGCCCTACCTCGGAGGTGCTTGGGTGAGGTGGAATTTTCGGCCACCCAGATGTAGTCCGAGGACTTCCTAGGTAGGGACTGATCTCTGAGCGGTCCGTGTCTGCGGCGGACCGATTTCTGCGGTAGTCTGTGTCTGCGGACCTGGCGCTTTCGGAGAAATCGCCCTACCTCGGAGGTGCTTGGGTGAGGTGGGGTCTCAGCGACGTTCCGGAATCTGCGGAAAGTTGCCGATTTGAAATCCGCGGTTTTGCCAGATCCTCGGATCCGTTTTCTTTCCGGATGAACGCCAGCGTTTTTTTCTTCCTCCAGATGAGGCCGAATGCATCCAGGGCCCACCAGACTTGTTAAGAATTCCCTCGGGGAACCGACACGCTGTGGCCCGATCGATGATTAAAAGGCCGCCAAAAAGCGGTGAGGGTCCAAGCGGTGAGGGTCTTGGCTGTCAGCCCAGATCCGCAGGCGGGAATTCGGCAATTCGATCCCGGCCGAAGACCTGCCGGTCATCGCCCGATCGGCGCGGGCCGCCCTGGCGGTACCGATCGCCGTCAAGGGCCTGCCCGCCGGCACGAGGTTGCTCAAGGCCTATGCCACCTCGCCCCGCGGAGCCAAACGCGTGGTTTATCTCCTGGTCCTCGACGGTGGAGATCTCTTCCTCCCGTTCTATCGCGGAAAGGACGACCCATTGGGACGGAACGTCAGCTTGTCCAATCCAGCGTTCCGAAAAGCCCTCGACTCCCACCTGAGCCTGCTGGAGGCCGACATCGCCCGAGGCGATATCGAACCGATGATACTGCCGTAGGCATGCCCCCGACGGCGGGGCTGTCAGAGGCCCGATGACTGCCAATTGGGCGCAGCCAGTACGACCGATCCTATCCCGCTCAGGCGCGCAGGGTGGCGCCGAGGGCCGATTGGAACACGCCGACGAGGCGGTCGTGGGCGGCTTGGACTTCTTCGTCCTTCAAGGTGCGGTCGGCCGCCCGATAGGTGAATGAATAAGCCAGGCTCTTGTGTCCCTCGGGCACGTGCTTGCCACGGAAAACGTCGAAGAGTTCCACCACCTCAAGGTTGTTCGGCTTGGCTTGCTTGACCGCCGAGAGGACTGCCTCGTGAGTGATCGCTTCGGGCACGATCATCGCCACATCGCGCTGGATCGAAGGGAACGCGGCCAAGGTCTTGAAGCTCCGGGCTGAATTTCCACGGGCCAGAAGGATATCGAGGTCGAGTTCTGCCAACAGCACCGCATCCCGCAGGTCGTACCGTTTGGCCAAGGTCGGCAGCAGTTGCCCCAATTGTCCCAAGGGCAGTTTGCCACCGAGGGTCACCGTGGCCGATTCCAACATCAGGGCGGTGCTCTCCGGGCGACGCGCATACACCACGCCGCGGAGACCGAGCCGTTCGATGAGTTCTTCCAGCAATCCTTTGAGGTCGAAGACATCGGCCTTGGCGTCGCGGTCGGCTCCGGACCAGAAGCGGGGATCTCGGGCACCGGTCAGTGCAATGGCCACGCGCCACCCTTCACGGGCCACCCCGTTCTGCAGGCTGAAAACTCGGCCCATTTCGAACAACTGCACATCGCCATTGCGACGGCTGAGGTTGTGATTGAGCGAATCCAGAAGCCCTGGCAGCAACGAGGGCCGCAAGGCATTCATGTCGCTGCTGAGGGGGTTGGCCAAGAGGACCACGTCCGGAGAGACCCACCGCGCGGCCGTGTCGGAAATGAGCGTCTGACCTTGAGCCTCGTCGAGACCCAGACCTGTTAGGATGCGCCGAACCTCAGCAAAACGGTCGTAGGTGGCATCGAAGGGATGCGCTCCCACTGCGCCCCGGGGCGTTGTGGACGGAATACGGTCAACCCCGAAAAGCCGGGCTACTTCTTCGACCAAATCCACCTCGCGCTTGAGATCCACGCGCCACGAGGGCACGCGCCACACGGAGGTCGCCGATCCGCTGCGAATGCCCTGCCCCACCTCTTCGAGGCCGAGCCCGCTAAGAAATTGTGCTTGGGTCTCGGAAGGAATCTCCACGCCCAGAACGACCTGTGCGCGATCATGTCGCAGCGTCAGTTCTTTGACTTGAGGCGGGTTCGGGAATGCGTCGACGGCCGCGCCGGACACGGTGCCGCCGGCCACTTCCAACAAGAGTTGAACGCAACGACGGCTGGCCGATTCGGCCGCTTGGACATCGGCTCCGCGCTCAAAGCGGTAGCTCGCATCGGAGCGCAACGCCAACGACTTCGAGGTCCGACGAATGCCCGTCGGAGTGAAGTAGGCCGACTCGATGAGCACATCGGTCGTATCGTCCTGAATACCCGAATGAAGCCCTCCCATGATGCCCGCCAAGGCGATGCCGCCCGCGGCATCGGCGATGAGCAAATTCTCTGGGTTGAGTGTGTGCTCGCGACCATCGAGGGTCGTGAACTTCTCACCGTCGGAGGCGCGGCGGATCACCACTTCTGGGAGACCGGCCGCATTGGCCTGGATATGTCGAAGATCGAAGGTGTGCAACGGTTGCCCCGTCTCCAACATCACGTAGTTCGAAATATCGACCACGTTGTTGATGCTGCGCAGCCCCACCTTCTCGAGATTGGAACGCAACCACGCCGGGCTAGGCCCCACCTTCAAGCCACGAATCACCCGGGCCGTGTAGCGCGGGCACAACTCTGTGGCCTCGAGTCGTATGGAAGCCGAAGCCCCTTGGGTCTCGGGCAAGGTTACCTGAGGCAGCCGCAGGGGATTGCCCGTCACGGCGGCGATTTCGCGAGCAATACCGATCAGCGAGTTGAGGTCCGGACGGTTGGGGGTGACTTCGAGATCGAACACCACATCACTGCCTGAAAGCCCCAGATAGGCGGCCAGCGGTTGGCCCACCGTTGCATCCTCGCGCAGAATGAGCAGACCGTCTTCACGGCGATGACCGATGGCCTCCGGATCAATGCCTAACTCCTCGTGGGAACACATCATGCCGTGCGATTCCACACTGCGGATCTTGCCGACCTTGATGGTGAAGGGTTGGGTGTCGCCGGCCTTCAAGGGCAGCGAGGCTCCAGGAAGAATAAGCGGAATCTTATCTCCCGCCTTGAAGTTCTGCGCACCGCAAACGATCTGGCGTTCGCCCTGACCATCGGCGACCCGACAGACGGAGAGTTTGTCGGCGTTCGGATGTTTGTCGTGGGAGAGGACTTGGGCCACAACCACGCCGTCGAATTGGCCGGTCAGGCGCACAACGCCTTCGACCTCGAGACCCAACAGCGTGAGACGCTCGGTGAGTTCTTCCGGGGTCCCGTTGAAGTCCACATAATTGCGGAGCCAGTTGAGGGTCACTTTCATGGGCAAAAAAGATAGAGACGGAGGCGACTCGGGCTGGATGAAGACTTCAGAACTGCTTTAGGAAACGGATGTCGTTTTCGTACAGAAGGCGGATATCGGTGATGCCGTAGCACAGCATGGCGATGCGCTCGATGCCGAAGCCGAAGGCCCAACCGCTCCACACCTCGGGGTCGTACCCCACGTTCTCGAACACTTGCGGATGCACCATGCCGCAACCGGCGATCTCCAACCACTCCTTGCCCAACTTGCGGACGAGGGCGTTGGTGAAATCGATCTCCAAACTCGGCTCGGTGTAGCTGAAGTAGTGTGGGCGGAAGCGCAGTTTCACGTCATTGCCCAGCACCTCCTTGAACACCGCCTCGACGGTGCCCTTGAGGTCGCTCACCGTGACATTGCGGTCCACGTAAAGGCCCTCGATCTGGTGGAAGGTCGGGTTGTGCGTGGCATCGGCATTGTCGCGACGGAAGACACGGCCTGGCACGACGATGCGAATGGGCGGCGGGGTCTTCTCCATGACCCGGATTTGCACCGAGCTGGTGTGGGTGCGCAGCAACGGACGATCGGCCGTATCCAGGAAGAAAGTATCCTGAGCGTCGCGTGCGGGATGATCCTTCGGCGTGTTGAGCGCATCGAAGCAATGAACCTCGTCCTCGATCTCGGGACCCTCTGCCACCGCGAAGCCCAGCTTGCGGAAGGCGCGAACGATGGAGTCCGTGACTTGAGTCAAGGGATGGAGTCGCCCCAGTGGACGACGGCGTCCGGGAAGAGTAAAATCGGCGGGTTCTTTAGGCAGTGCCGCCTTGAGTTCCAAAACACCGCGCACCTCGGTCAACACGGCCTCCAACTCCTGCTTGGCGGCGTTGATTGCCTTGCCCGCTAGTGGGCGCTCTTCCTTGGGCAGCGAACCCAATTCCTTCATCAGGGCCGTGAATGCTCCGTCGGCACCGAGGAAGCGGCCCTTGGCCCGATCCAAGGCAGAGAGATCTGGCGCGGCCCGAAGTTCTTGCTGCGCGGCGGCGAGGATGGCGGGAAGGCGTTCTTGCAGGGACATGGCAGGAGGACGGTCTGGGGAGCTTGTCTGCTAGGGGTGGGATTCCCAAGGGATCCATTGGCTAGGAGTGCCCTGGGAAGTTGCCAAACAAAAGCCGATGAAAGAAAAACGGGCGACCTTTGTCAAAAGGGCGCCCGCCTTGGGATTTCCAGTGGAATGGATCTCTGGTTACGCAGAGCGGATGCTCAAGCAGCGACGGTATTGATCGCCGCACTGGCCTGAATCGTCGCACCGGGCTTGGTCTTGAGGGCGGCCTGGGCCACTTCGACGAGCTTAAGGAAAGCGCTCGCGTCGGTGGCGGCGAGGTCAGCCAGAACCTTACGGTCGAGGGAGCATCCGGCGGCCTTGAGGCCTTCCATGAAGCGGCTGTAGGTCAGGCCGGCCGCACGGGCAGCAGCATTGATACGGATCTGCCAGAGGTAGCGGAAGGTCCGCTTCTTGGTCTTGCGATCGCGGTACGAATACTGCATGCCGTGATCGACGGCATCGCTGGCGTACCGGTAATGGCTGCTGCGGCGTAGGCGAAAGCCTTTCGCCAGCTTGAGCATCCTTTTACGACGTTTGCGGGAAGCGGGAGCGTTAGTGACGCGCATGGAGGTAGGCGGTTAAAAAGTTGGGGTGTTCAGTGAGAGAACGGCAGACATGCCTTGATCTTGTACACGTCGGTCTTGTGCACAAGCTTCGCAGTTCCCAGACGACGCCGCCGGTTGGCGTTCTTGCTGGAGAGCAGGTGGCGCTTTCCGGCGTGCTGAGTGAGCACCTTGCCGCTCGCGGTGATTTTGAACCGCTTAGAGACGGACTTCTTGGTTTTGATTCCCTTCGGACGACGCATAAAACTGGACCTTTTCGATAGGACGAAAGACCGGAGACATTACGAATAATAGCCCTCGGATCAAGTGGTATTTTGACCATCCTGAAGGCAAGAGCTGATTTGCTTAGCTTTTCTCCGCATTCGCCCCGTTGCTTTTAGACAACCCGAGCGCAGCCAAGCAGGGGTGTATATTCACCGCTTATTGGTGGAAGGCAACGTTGTAGTGGATTTGCCGGAGGTTGTCCCCGGACTCCAAGTCGTACCGCCTTGGGTTAAAGTGCGAGTTTCACCCAGCAAATTGGGCTTGGTGGTCATCACTTCACCCAAAGTGCGGCCGCTGGGATCCTTGAAGCGGGTCTTGGTTTCCCTCAGTAAATTGGGCTTAGTGGTTACTCCCTCGCTGATTGTCGCGCCGCGAACGTCCTTGAAGGTGGTCTTGGACTGCCCCAGGAGATTCGGCTTACGGGCGAGGGCTTCACCCAGAATCTGGCCCGAGGAATCGCGGACCGTCGTGTGCGTATTGCCCAAGAGATTTGGCTTGGTCGTGCTGGCTTCGCCCACCTTTTGTCCGCGGGAATCCTGCAGCTCAGTGCGTTTCTGCCCCAGTAAATCCGGCTTGGAAGTCTTGGCTCCTGGCGGCTTGAACGACGTGTCGGCGGCGTGGACAGACAGCGCTAAAACGAAGGCTGACATCATCAGACAGCTCAGGGCGGAACGGGTTTTCACGAGATTATTTTGAACGCTGAATACCAATAGTCGCCGATCCATTTCCGGTGCGCAAGGGACTCGGATTCAAAGTGGAAAAGTAGAGTCCGCGTTTCTTGAAGCCCGAATTACCTGCCTCACCGGTGATCCGCGGCTTCGGAAATATTCTTTCTTTTAATACACCTCCCGGATCGGCTTTCCGCCATCCCCTTCCCGCTGCCTGCGGATCTCCCGTTCTGCAGTGTGGCTCATCTCCTTTCCGTATCGGGTCCTTCCTCGGCCCCCGTCTCGCATGGCTCGTGGCTCCGTTGAGCGAAGTCACTTCACTCGGCCAACAATGACCCCGAGGAGCTGTCGCGCGGTGCGACTCTTTGCGTTTTGCCTTCGCCATCAATCCAGTCCAATCTTTCCATCACTTAATGAACGCTCCCATCCGTGTCGCTGTGACCGGCGCTGCCGGTCAAATTGGTTACTCCCTCCTGTTCCGCATCGCCTCTGGCGCGATGTTCGGACCCGCTCAACCGGTCATTCTCCACCTGATCGAAATCGAACCCGCACTCAAGGCCCTCAGCGGCGTGGTGATGGAACTCGACGACTGCGCCTTCCCTCTGCTGCAAGGAGTGGTTCCGACCTCCAGCCTCGACGAAGGCTTCCGCGGCGTGAACTGGGCTCTGCTCGTGGGCAGCGTGCCCCGCAAGCAAGGCATGGAGCGAAAAGACCTACTGGGCATCAACGGTAAGATCTTCACGGGACAAGGACAGGCCATCCAACGCAACGCCGCGTCGGACATCCGCACGCTGGTCGTCGGCAACCCCTGCAATACGAACTGCCTCATCGCCATGAACGCGGCGCGGGAGATCGGTTCCGACCGCTGGTTCGCGATGACCATGCTCGACCAGAACCGCGCCAAGACACAGTTGGCCAAGAAGGCCGGTGTGCGCGTTGATCAGGTTTCCAACATCGCCATCTGGGGCAATCACAGCTCGACGATGTATCCTGATTTCTACCAGGCACGCATCGCTGGCCACGCCGCGACGGACGTCATCAACGACGAGGTTTGGTTCAAAGACTCGTTCATCCCAACAGTCCAGAAGCGTGGGGCAGCCATCATCGAGGCGCGCGGCCTGAGCTCTGCGGCCTCGGCCGCCAATGCTGTGGTCGACACAGTGCGCGCCCTGACCACGCCGACCCATCCCGACGACAGCTTCAGCGTCGCCGTCTGCTCCCAGGGCGACTACGGGATCGAGAAGGGGCTCATCTTCAGCCATCCGACCCGCAGCGACGGCCAGCGTTGGGAAATCGTGCAAGGTGTTCCCATCAACGAATTCAGCCGCTCCAAGATCACGGCCACAGAGAATGAACTGAAGGAGGAGAAGTCGTTGGTGGCCGACTTACTGCCGCAGGCCTAACCCCCTCGGGAGGCCTTGCACAGGCCCTTTCAGCAAAACGCCCCAACCAAAAGGTTGGGGCGTTTTTCGTTCGGATCCGACCTAAGCCGGATCCGGCGTTGAGGAATCGTCGTCCCTGATCAGCCCAACTTGGCCAAGAGTTCTGCGTTGGTCTTGTGCTTCTTGAGGGCGGCGATGAGCGTCTCCATGGCTTCCACCGGCTGGAGATCGGTCATCATGCGACGCAGCTTGCGAATGGCATCGATCTGGTTGGGCGCAAAGAGCTTCTCTTCCTTGCGGGTTCCCGACTTGGGAATGTCGATGGCCGGATAGATGCGACGCTCGGAGAGCTTCCGATCCAGAATAAGCTCCATGTTACCGGTGCCCTTGAACTCCTGGAAAATCAGCTCATCCATGCGGCTTCCGGTATCCACTAGCGCGGTGGCTAGAATGGTCAGCGAGCCCCCCTCCTCGACCTTGCGGGCCGAAGCAAACATCTTGCGCGGAATTTCCAGAGCACGGGCATCAACACCACCGGTCATGGTTCGGCCAGAGCCGCCATGGACGGAATTGTAGGCACGGGCCACGCGGGTGATGGAATCGAGCAAGACGAAGACATCTTTGCCTGCCTCCACCATGCGACGGCAACGCTCGATCATCAACCGGCTCAGGCGCACGTGGGTCTCTAGGTCTTGGTCGTTGCTGGACGCTACCACCTCGGCCTTCACACTGCGTTGGAAGTCGGTGACTTCCTCAGGCCGCTCATCAATGAGCAGGACCATGCAATACACCTCGGGATGGTTGGTGGTGATGGCGTTACAAATCTGCTTGAGGATCGTGGTCTTACCGGTGCGCGGGGGCGCGACGATCAGACCGCGGGTCCCTTTGCCGATGGGCGTCACGAGATCGATGATGCGGGTCTCGAGGCTATCGGGCGTGGTCTCCAGCTGAAACTTGTCGATCGGATCGATGGTGGTGAGATTCTCAAAGCGCATGGCGTGCAAATAGTCCTGGTAGGACTTGCCATTGACTTCGATCACCTCGCGCATCTGAGGGCTGCTGCCTCGATGCGGCGGATTTACCGAGCACTTAACCTGACAGCCTTCGCGGAGAGCCAAACGCTTGATGGAATCAGGCGTGAGGAACACATCGATAGGCTTTGGCGCATAATTTCCCTTCGAGGAACGCAAAAATCCGAAGCCCTTTTCGGACATCTCGAGCCAGCCTTCCATGATGACCGGCTCAGCCTGTGGCTGAGGAGGATTGCCGCCCCGATTTTCACCCCGGTTTTCACCCGAGCCACCTTGGTTGCCTTGGTTGCCTTGGTTGCCGCCCTGGCCGCCCTGGCCGCCGCCTTGATAATTACCCCCTTGTTGGTTGTAACCGCGATTACCTCCACCGCCCTGGCCGCCGCCGCCGCCGCCCTGATTGTGGCGCTGCCCCTGATGGCCACCGTGTCGCTGATGGTGACCACCATGACGACGTCCACCACCACCGCCGCCACCTTGACGGAAGCCACCTTGGCCACCGCCCGGACGGAAGGTACCTTGATGGCCTTGCTGACCTTGCGGCCCGCCTTGTTGGGGATTTCCCTGAAACCCGGAGGCATCGCCTCCACTGGGGCGGGAGTCACCCGAGTCGGGGCCGTGGGCCGGTTGCGGTGATGTCGAGGAAGCCGGATTGGGCTCCTGAGACCGGGGAACTGATTCCTCCGGTGATTGCTGATTGCTCATGCGCTATGGTATGTCGGAAGAGTCCGGTCCCAGATATGCGGCAGAAGTAATGGCCGCGGGAATATTGACTTGGGGAAGCTGCGGAGAGGGAAAACTCCAACGCAGACGGACTTCAGACCCCAAAGACTTAGATGTGGTTCTTGGTGGGAGCAATAGCTTTTTTAAAAAAACTTTCTTTTTCACATTTCCTTCCAAGGAAAGCCGGGTTGACTGCCCGTCCATGATGGTTCCCTTGGCCTACGGACGCGGATGGCTTCCAGTGATCTTTCCCGACGATGCCACGACGGTGATTGAACCACGCCCGGCTCCCTCCCTTCGAGACGAACAGGCCTCCGTTCTGGCAGCACTAGAATCACCGCTCGGCGCCTCCCCATTACGAGAGTGGCTCACGCCCGGTTGCCGCATTTGCATTCTCTTCACAGACATCACTCGGGCCACCCCCAACGAACGACTGATTCCGTGGCTTCTGGCTTATCTGGAAGAGGCCGGAGTGCAACGAGATCAGGTCACCCTGCTCTGCCAACTGGGCACCCACCGACCCTGCACCCGAGAAGAATTCGAACAGTTGCTCACGCCCGAAGTGGTGGCGAACTGGAGGGTTCTCAACCATGAACCCTTCAACCTCGACGCGTGTGTTGCCCTCGGAACAACACGAACCGGTGTTCCAGCTTGGATCAATCGACACTGTGTGGAAGCCGATGTCCGCATCGTCACGGGGTTCATCGAGCCTCATTTCTTCGCAGGATTCAGCGGTGGCCCGAAAGGCATCATGCCGGGCGTGGCACATGTGGACACCGTCATGAGCAACCATGGGGCTCAGAATTTGGGAAACCCCAAAGCCAGTTTCGGCCACTGCGAGGGTAATCCTGTGTGGGAAGAGATGCTGGAAATCGCCCAGCGCGTAGGTCCCAGTTTTCTGCTCAATGTCACACTGAACGATCGTAAAGAGATCTCTGGTGTCTTTGCTGGGGAACTCGCCACGGCCCACCGGGCCGGACGCGAGACCGTGCGGCAGGCGGCCATGCAACCAGTCGATGCTCCATTCGAGGTGGTGGTCACCACCAATTCGGGATTCCCGCTGGACCAAAATTTGTATCAAGGGGTCAAAGGCATGTCTGCGGCAGCGCGGATTATCCGCCCAGGTGGAACCATCATCCTCGCAGCGGAGTGTTCCGACGGAATTCCCACCGGAAGCCCGTATGATCTGCTGCTGCGCGAGGAGTCCTCTATCGAAGGTGTCTTGGCTCGATTGGCAACACCGGGATTTTCCCAACCGGAACAGTGGCAGGCCCAACTTCAGGGCGTCGTCCAGAGCAAGGCTCGGGTGTTGGTCCATTCGAGCCTGCCGGAGGATTTGCTGCGAAGAGCCCATCTGGAACCCTGTCCGGACATCGGCGAGGCCGTTCGGACCGCACTCCTCAACTCCGGTCCCGGAGCGCGCGTCGCGGTCCTTCCCCTGGGTCCACTGACCATTCCCTACCTTCAGTCCCACGAAGACTAACCGCATTGGCAACCGCAGCGTCTTGCGGTGCCTGTCCCTCGGGGTTCGTCTACGTGCAGAGGTGATCCCAAATTCGGACGGCTGGGATTTTGGCTCCACTGAGCTGCTTTAACCGCGATTAGTTTTCGGAGGGCTCACTTTTAATTACGAAGGACCCATGCGTGCGGCTTGACGATGAGGGGATCCCCTGCATACCGTCACGGCCGGTTGGTGGTCGTAGATCAATGGTAGATCCCCAGATTGTGATTCTGGTCGTTGCGGGTTCGAGTCCCGTCGGCCACCCCACCTTACCCCGAGCCAACGGCTCAGGGTTGTTTGCTTCAGAGCCGTTGTTGTCCGAGTGCCGTTGTTGTCTTAGATTTGTTTTCGTACGGTCGTTTTATGACCGCAGTCGTTGTCTCGGCTCGGTCTTTGCCTGAGCGCTACAGACCTTTTCCCCAGTGCGATCTCTTGCCTAAGAGAATCGCTTGCGGGGCATCGCACTGAGGTCCTCGCGCCACGGTGCAAAATCGGACCCTATCCCCACGGCCCCATCGGATGAATTCGAGCCCTCGGATCAATTCGATCCGTCACCTTTTCCGATTCCCAAATACCAGTCTCCAATACGAATCTCAGCGAACCCATTCCCTACAAACTCTGGGTTGGCCGACACCGCTGGCTGACTGTTACTTCTGCTCCGAGTACCAAGCCATCTGGATGTTCTCGAGAATCTTCTCGTTGGAAGCCTCCGGCTTGTCGCCGAATTCGGGCAACTCGCAGACCATCTTGTGCAATTTCGGGAAGCTGAGCTTCAAGGGGTCCTGATCCGGAAAAGCATCCATCAAGGCCCAGGCGATTTCTTCAGAATCTCTCCAAGTCAGTTTCATACTTTGCCGGAGAATGCCCTCAGATGGTTCCAAATAAAAGGGAGAGACCGAAAAATCCAGGTGACAACCGGTGAGCGCCTCAAAGGAGATATCGGTGGGCTATCCGTGTCAGCGCGTGGTTGGCCTCTACGCGGAACGGCCCCAGAGCTCGTAGTGATACAAAGCTGCCACGGCCAAGGAATGGCGGACACGCCCTCCAGTGACCAGTGCAGAAATCTCAGAAATCGGAAACAGGCGCACGGCAATGTCTTCGGAGTCATCCAACTCCAACTCGCCGACCCGCCGGCAATTCCGCACCAAGACCGTTCGACACCGATTGCTCTGGATGGCCGAATTGGGCAGCACGCAACCGATCTCGATGGCTCCGTCGCCCACGTAGCCAGTTTCTTCACGCAATTCCCGAAGGCCAGCAGCCACAGAATCGATCTCGCCTGGGTCCATGATGCCGCCAGGAACTTCTAATTCCACCGCCGCAACGCCATGCCGGAACTGCTCTACCAAAATCAGTTCATTCTCTGCGGTAATGGCGATGACATTCACCCAATCCGAACAATCCATTACGTAGAAGTCGCGCTCCACCCCATTGCGCGGGCTGCGACGCCTCACCGAACGGAGTTGGAAAATACGAAAATCGCCCAAGGAGTGGGTTCCCAAATCCGGCCACGAGCGGATCTCACTGCTGGAATCTCCAGGACTCATGCCAGCGGATCAGTCGTTGACGCCTGGGACTGTGCAGCCCAACCGCCAGCCATCGCCCGCAACAAGTGGCCAAGCGCCTCCTCGTAGGAACGCCCCTTAGCCTCAGACAATTGGCCAGCGCGTCGATGGAGTTGCAGGGCCATCTCTGGGCATTTGTCGGGCGGGCACCCGAACCCCTGAAGGATCGTGGTGATGGCGGTGAGAGTTTCAGCTTCCACAAAAAAGAAAAACGGCGGCAAGGAGTGACCCCAGCCGCCGCAAAGTATTCCGAAAGGCTAAGACTACTTCAAGGTGGCGCGATCCACGATCTGGATGCTCTCCACGCCCTGACGCTTGTCCGGACGATCCTGGGAGCCAACCTTAGTGGTGGCCAACTTCTCCAGCACGTCGTCGCCCTGGATGAGCTTGCCGAAGGCCGTGTACTGACGATCCAAGAAGCTCGGGTCGCCGTGGCAGATGAAGAACTGGCTGCCTGCAGAATCCGGATCCTGGGACCGGGCCATAGAGATCACACCCCGCTTGTGGGAGCGCTCGTTGAACTCGGCCTTGATCTTGTAGCCCGGGTCGCCGGTGCCCCAGCGGTTTTGCTTGGTATCGTCCTTGGTTAGCGGATCGCCGCCCTGGACCATGAAGCCCTTGATGATCCGGTGGAACGCGGTGCCATCGTAGAAGCCCTTCTTGGCCAGGGTTTTGAAATTCTCGACGGTCTTCGGGGCCACATCAGGCCAGAACTCGATGACCATGTCGCCGGCAACGGTCTTGATGACGGCGACCTCGTTGGTGGTGTTGCTCACTGGGGTTTCTTTTTTGTCAGTTTTGGTGGGAGCCTTGTCTTCGGCAGACACGGCGAGGCCGCAGAGAAGCGCGGCGGCCAGCGCGAAAAGGACTCGTTTCATGCTTCGCACAATGAACAACACGTCGGGCAGTCTGTCACGCCGAGAAACGCGACACCGTGGCCTCGGGCCTGGAATTTATCGGGCCGCCACGAGGAGCGCGGATCCCAGCGCCATGATGCAGGCTCCAGCCAGCCGGCGAGCAAACTGAGTCTCACCAAAAAAGGCCCATCCCAAGAATACGCTCAGCACCGCGGACAACTGGAAGAACGACAATGCGATCCCTGTCGGCAGCTGATCGAGGACGACAAAGGTGCTGGCTTGCATCAGCCCCGTCGTCAACGCGAGCGCCAACCCAGCCGACAAACTGCCCAGGGCCACGGTCCCGGCTTGGGGACAGGCTGCGCGGGCTTTCCAAGCGAACGGGGCAGCCACCAGAAAACCCAACAGCACCCATCCGGCAAAGGCCCGTACCGGATCAGAAACTGCCAACGCCCGTTTCAATGTCACGGCCTCGGCCGCCGAAAATACCAGGGCCAGAAAACGTAGCTGGACACCACGATCCAGAAACAGCTCCCACGGACGCCCCTTCCTACCTCCCGTTCCCCCCAGGAGAAGACTGCCCAAAAACACCAATCCCATGCCCACCCATTGCCAACCCTCAGGCCGTTCCCCCAGCAAGAACCAACCAGGAACGAGGCTCACCCAGGGCTTGTAGGCGTTGATGGGACCCAACAGGGACAGGTCCGAGCGCCGGACAGCCTCAATGATGAGCCAATTGGCCGCCACGGCCAGGGCGGCCGACAGCAAGCTCCACAACCAAAAGACCCAACTCAGCGAATCGCCGGCCCGAAGCAAAATCACCATAGCCACCGGACCGAGCACCCCATGCGTGAAGGCCAGCAGGACCGGCGCCGGCCATCCTCCTCCGGCCAAGGCCTTTTGGAGGGCGTTTGAGCACGGGTTGGAAATCACCCGGAGAGCGATTACCAGCCAGGGCGTCAGACCGGGAGCTCCCATGGTGCGGGATTTAGAGCGGAAGGCAGAGAGGTGCTTCTTTAGCCCCGATAAATTCAGCCCCGGTAAATCACCATCACCCCGAAGTCGGCCAGGAGCTTCTGGGTGGCGATATCGAGGTAGCTGTAGTTAATGGGGGTTATGCTCACGAGGGCTTGATCGCCGATCTTGTTGAGAAAGTCCGAAACCACTTCGTCGAACGTGTCCTTACCGACTTCCTTGCAGTCGGAATGACGGATGGTCTTCACCCGCATCCCCGGCTTTGACTCCTTGGCCGCCAGTTCCAGCGACTTGTTGGGCTTTTGGATGAGGGACTCGATCGGTTTCTGGGAGGCCGGAACCGCCATGCGTTTTTCATCACGCGGTGACGGAGTCGGGCCAGCGGTCCCCGTCAAAGCCGTCTGGTTCGGTACGGCTGCCGCAGTCGGCACGGTCACCGATTTTTGGCAGGTCGGGCAGTCGAATTGCTGACCGGCGGCGTCTTGGTCGACCTCGAGACTGAGGCCGCAATGGGGGCAGTTGAAAACAATGTCCATGAATCACTCAAACGTTCGGGAAAGCTGCTTCAGTCGGGAAGCCAAGGGTGAGTTG
>Ga0255130_1000355_pt1 | contig 14296 bp, 5 predicted proteins | sample Law_Yuk_RepB_8d_FD_188560 | JGI IMG/M metagenome (GOLD analysis project Ga0255130, IMG submission 188560) | Freshwater microbial communities from St. Lawrence River, New York, United States - Law_Yuk_RepB_8d | ecosystem: Environmental > Aquatic > Freshwater > River | place: USA: New York...
CGAGGAGGGGAACCGCGTCGGCGATCCACCAAGACAGCGACCGCGTCCGAAACCGCTACAGAACTTAGGGCTTCGGTTTCCGGCACAAAACCAGCCGGACCGTCGTTCCGAAGTACCCGGAAATGCCCCTCTTCGTCGGCGCTAATAAAGAGGTCCGGATCGCCATCGGCGTCCCAATCGGCCCAGGCCAGACCCGGAGCCTCAGAATTCAGACGTCGCGGCAGGAGCGGTTGGCGCGCGATTTCTGAGGTGTCAGGCTCCGGGGGTACCGGATCCGGATCCGTGGTGAGGCTCTCGAACAAAGGCTGCTGCACGGGGGCGGACGGCGGGGGATCGAGGGTGTCCCGTTCTTCGATTTCGATAATCTGATTAGGCTCCAAGCCACGGACGACGGAACGGCGCCCGTTGCGCCAAAGGACTTCTACTTCGAGCGAATGGGCCGCACCGGCCGCAAAGACGCGGAGAGCCTGGTCTCCGGACAGGTAACGGCCACCAGAAATCATCTCCTGGGTCTGAGTCACCGGACCACCAGTGACCTTGATCCTCGCCCCGATGCCGGCGGTATTGCCGCGGGCGCCCTTCAGGCGAACGGCCAAGCGCGGCGCCGGGCTGCTGTTGCGCAACATTCGGGCCGGACCGTTGAGCACATTAATCACCACGTCGAGATCCCCATCATTGTCGAGGTCTCCAAAGGCCATGCCGTGGGCAAATCCGCTCTGATCGAAGCCCCAAAGCCTGCCAGAATCTTCAAAGGTCAGGTCACGGCGATTGCGAAAGGCCATCGACGGTGTTTCGCGCCGCGGGAGCAAGGCCAGAGCCCTCTGGCGAGTCTCCGGGGTCTTCCAGAGGCCTTCCCGGATAAGACGACTCTGCGCGTCAATATCCTGCACATCGTGGAAATTACCGGTCGTTAGCAGCAAGTCCTCCCAACCGTCGAGGTCCACGTCGAGGAACGCCGATGACCACGTCCAATCGGTGGCCGCTACGCCTGCCATTTGAGCGATCTCAGCCCAGGTGCCGTCACCCCGCGACCGTTGCAAGGCGTTGCGGGTGACCTCTGGGCGAAATCCCGGGCGCTCGACAGGCCAGCGCACCACTCCATCAAGGGTGTCGGGTCGCTGGCGTGCGCGGTCTTGCCGCCGAGGGCTGAGCATTTCGGCGACGAAGAAGTCATCGTGCCCGTCGCGGTCGATGTCGGCCGCATCCATGGACATGGACGAGAGCGGTTGGTTGCGGAGGGCGGTTTGCGGTGCGGCCTGAAACCGCTTACCCCGGTTGAGCCAAAGCCGGTCGGGCCAATGGACGAAGTCGTTGCAAACGTAGAGGTCGGGTTGGCGGTCGCCATCGAGATCCCGGAACATGACGGCCAGACCCCAGTCACGCGGGGCATCAACTAGGGCCTGTCCTTGCTCGTCGAGGAAGAGCCCCACATTCCACGGGGCAACGACCACGTTGGTTCCGCCGCGATTGATGTACAACGCGTCCGGCTCCCCGCGTTCAAGGACCTCTAAGTTGCCATTCATGGCGGGGACTCCGAGGTAGCGATCTTTCGGTTCAATCACTGTGCTACCGTCGGGCATACGGCGCTGAACGAACCGCCCGCCCTTGGGAGGGTCATGGAAGGTGTCGGTGCGGTAATGGGTGACATACACGTCGAGGTCTCCATCGCCATCGACATCGGCCAGGGCCATCGAGGTTGCCCCGGTGTTGCGGAAGAACCCCATCTGAACCTCCGTGAAATGGCCCTTTCCGTCGTTATGGAAGGATCGCGTACCGCCACCGAGGCTGTTGACCAGCAAGTCGAGGTCTCCGTCTCCGTCGAGGTCGGCGAAGTTGCAACCGGTGGAATACTGATCCGGACAAGCAACACCCGCACGGGACGTGACGTCTTCAAAACGCCAGTCGCCGAGGTTGCGGTAGAGAACATTGTCGCCTTCAAGGCGGCAGAAATAGACATCGACGCGCCCGTCCCCATCGATGTCACCCAAGGCGACGCCCGAACCCAGTTCCAACAAACGGTTCCGGGCGACAGTGGCTTCAGCCAAATGGTTGGTGAAACCGAGGCCGGTCGACGACGACGGCTGAAGGGCAAAACCCGGACCCGTCCCGGGGCCCGGTTGGACAGTGGACCTTCGGAATCCGGCCTCGGACTTCCACTCCAGAGTTGGACCCGATTGGCCATGGGCACGGTCCAGCATCAGGCCGATCACAAGGGACATGAATCGACCAAACACGCTCACACCACACAAATGGCCAAAGCATTTCACGGATACGGGGAAGTGGGTGGAGACTATTTCCCGGACCCCGGACGATCCAGCACGAAAGATTGACGGTTCTCCGCCGCGACGCTTCGAGGGCCGAGGCGGCGAGGATTCTCGACAAGCGGGCCGTGCGAATACAGCGTGTCACTCATTCCCATGAATCGCAGACAGTTCCTTGAGCGGTCTTGGCTGGGTAGCCTCACCGTGGCTTCCGGATGCGCACTCAGGCCGCCAGATGGCCGCCGGCCGGAGCGCCTGTTTTTTACCTCGTCGGGCAAGACTTGTGTCATCGACTCGACGGGCCAGAACTTTCAGGAACTGGAAGTCTCGGCCCCCGGTCAGGTGACCTGGCAGCCGGCCGGATTCTTGGAAGACGGGCGGGTACTCTTGCTGAGCATGGAAGCCCGACGCGATGGGCCAGGACGACCCTTCGACGAATACTACCACCAGACACCCACCCACGTGTGGGCCTACGATCTCGATCAGAAATCCCTAGAAGAACTAGCCACTCGCGATCGCCTGGCGCCGTTCTATGCGCCGCAATTAGTCCTTCAAGCCGGACGCATCCTCATGCAGGTCATCCGCACCCGGCCCGGGCAAACCTTTAACATGCGTTTGGATGGGTCGGAGGCCCGCGAGTTCACCGGTCCGGACGAAGGACTGCCCTACGGCTACAGCCTCAGCCCGGACGGACAGCGTGTGGCCTTCCACCTCGCCAGCCGGGAGGGCTACCAACTCTGGACTTGCGACACCCGCGGAGGCGACCGGGTGAAGGCCGCCGCCCAGCCCGGTCATTTGTATTTCGGGCCCAGCTGGTCTCCCGATGGTCAGTGGTTGGCCTTTCAAGACTGCCACGCCCCCGTAGATCCGGGACATGACTGGTCCGATGTCTGTGTTTGTCGCCCCGATGGGACCGGATTCCGAATACTCACCGAGGGTCAGGCGATGTGGTTCGGGGCCACCTACGGCTCGGCAAACCATCGCGGCGGTGGCTCCAATGTTCCGGTTTGGACGCACGATGGCCACATCCTCGCTCCCTTGCGCATCCCGGGCTCGAGAGTGCCGTGGGAATATCAAGCGCAGCGGCCCGACACCGATCATTTCAACCGCGAGTTCAAACCCGACCAGGCCCGCGGCGGCACCGCCATCGCTCGGATCGATCCGAAAACGGGTTCCGTCGGCTGGGTGACTCCATGCACGGACGGCGTGTGGGATTTCAGAGCGACGGAGTTTCCCGGGGGCGGCCCGGTCGCCTTCTGCCGCGCTGAAACGGGCGGAGTGCCCCACCTTCGGGTGACCGACCGGCATAGCCGGGATTCCCGGAAGATCCACGGTGGCATCGGACCCGGCGGCCTAGATCACCCGCGGTGGCTGCCCCGCAGGACACCAACCCCGGATCGATAATCCCATGGTCCGGATCGGCCCGTCCCGGCCTCGGTTCCGGGCGCGGCATCACCGATCCCCAGAGCCTGTCGCGGATCAGCCACCCAATCGCCCCGTCGACTCACCGACTTCAAGCTCCCGGGCCGCGAGCTAATCACAGACCATGAACCTGTCACCAAGTGAACCTGTAACCGTGCAGGAGATCTCGGTGTGCTCGGGATTATCGGGATGATCGGGAATGGGGCCGCCATTTCCAGCGACGCCCGGGTCGAGATTGATCCCGGATCAGCGATCCCGGTCATGGCCCGAAGTGGTCGCAACTCTTTCCTCGTACCAGCAGCCGGTCCCTCCCCGATCGAGGCCTCCTCGAACCCTTCACTCGATAGAGATCCAAGCTCTGAAATGGTTCCGGATTGACAATGGCTCTTTCTATTGCAAACTATTTGCAATAGATCACTCAACTCACTAATAGTCATGAAACTCCATTGGATTACCGCCGGATTTACCCTGATTCTGTCCGCTCAATCTCAGACCTTCATCTCCTCAGGCCATGTCGATATCGGTATCGGCTATGAAGACAAGGCCTTCGACCTGCATGTGCACCAGGAAGAACCTCTGGATCAGGAGTTCGCGCCGGGCGAGGCGGTGTTCGCCGTCGGACCGGCCTCGGCGGGGGTGTCTCCCGGCGGTGCCTATGTCAGTTTCCTAGGGGCGGCCGGAACGCCGGTTTGGATCCTTCCCACCGCCGAGAAGGAACAATTGCCCTTCCTCGGGTTCGGCACCGAAGAACTCACCGCCGCCGACTGGTCGGGGAATATCACCCTGAGCCTCAAAGCCATCAGCGGTCCCGGAACCTTCTCGGTCTGGGGCGTCAGCGGGTTCGGGGCTCCCGAGCTCAAGATGTCGTCGGTCAATGGCATCAGTGCCGATGACCGACTCCTGTTGGTCCCCGGCAGCCACGGTCACTTCAACGTCGGCTTCTCGGCCCCCGGCGACTACCGGGTGACCCTCGAGGCCTCAGGCAACCACCTCATCGACGGCCTGCGCACCAGCGATCCGGCCACCTACCGTTTCCAAGTGGTGCCCGAGCCCTCGACCTGGGCCCTAGCGCTCACCGGAGTTGGCGTCAGCGCTTTGGCTTTCCACCGTCGATGGCCGAAGGGTCGTTGATTGTGTTTCCAGGCATTCCCTGCGGAATGACCACCGCCGGACTCCCAATCGCCGGAGGCATGCAGTCCCGGTGATCGACCTACCACAACTTCGATCACCACGTTATTTGCCAGAACCTACCACGCCGCCCATTCAAGGTGGGTTTTTGTTTTATACCTAAAACAATGTAGTTGCCATATACAGATCGGGCCGTCAGAAACCGACTCAGTGACGCTCACCCAAACAACAAAGCTAGCGACCACGATGCCTGAACCTCGTGGATGGGTGCGAAGGATACCCCGAGGGACGGCCTTGGGCTTGGTGCTGGCTGTCGCCTTTCCGGGCGAAGCGGGGACCTCGGGCACGCCCAGGGCGGATCGGTCTTGGCTGCTCGACCCGGTACCTCGCGAAGCAATGCGCCCCCTCAGTACCGATCGGCCCGACCAAACCGAGAGCCCGTACTCGGTGGACGCCGGGCATGTCCAGTTCGAGTTCGAGGTGGCCAAGGCGACCTTCGGAACGGTCTCCGCCGACGGCGACCGCTCGGGCCGAGAACTAGTGGTCGGAGGGGTCAATGCCAAGGTGGGGCTCACGCCCCGGAGCGATTTGCAGTGGATCTACGATGGTCAGGTGATTTCCTGGAGGCGATCCGATGCCACCGGACGGCTCGAACAGCGGTCGGGAGCTGGCGACCTCCAGACCCGTCTCAAGGTCAACCTCTGGGGCAACGACGGCGGACCCACCGCCCTAGCCCTCATGCCCTACGTAAAATTGCCCCTGTCGGCCTCCCATGTTCGCAATGGGCATGCGGAAGGGGGGCTCATCGTGCCGCTGGCCGTCGAATTGGCCCCAGGCTGGTCGTTGGGCGGCCAGACCCAGGTCGACTGGGTTCATTACGACCCGGCCGGTCACGGCTTGGAATGGGGCAACACCGTGACTCTCGGGCGCGACATCACCGAGCGGTGGGCCGGCTTCATCGAACTGGCCGCCCGCATCGCACCGGAATCCGGTCTGCCTTGGCAGGGGCAATTTGATGTGGGTTTCACCTGGGAAGCCCGTGAGGGACTCCAACTCGATTTCGGCTGCTTCTTCGGAATCACCCGATCGGCTCCGGATTACATGCCCTTCCTCGGGCTGACCTGGCGGTACTGACACCAACGGGCCGTTCGCAGGAGGGTTCCCGACGCGGGCCAATCAAAAGTAACGAGAAGCCACCGTGGGCCGCAGGGGCTGGAGGTGAGTGTCGAGCGCTTGGCGGAATCGTTCGATCCCGGCTTTTTCAGCATCTCCGAGGCCGTAACGAATGTGGCCTCCCAAATAGGATTGGCGAAATTCACGGGTGAATTCTGGGCGATGCTCGATCCAGCGGGGCATCGATTCCAGACCGAGAAGTCGGGCTTGGCGAAGCCAGTCCGCTAAGGCGGGCGTTGCAGCGGATTCCCCAACGGCCCACACGGCGTAAACAAACGGCAGGCCTGTCCATTGCTTCCACGCGGCCCCCAAATCCCAAATTTGATGAGGGTGTGGACCCAGAGAAAATCGAATGGCTGGATCTCCGATGAGCAGCATGTTGCGAGGCATCCGCTCCCGGTCATAATCCGCCAAAGTGCTGAACCGCGGAGCCAAGCCGCGGGCTGCTAAGAGCACGCGCAGGAGGTTCACGCTGGTGCAGGAAGCCGGGTCGAGGTGCACCTCAGTCAGGCGTTCGTCGAGAGGATCCTGATGGGCAAGAAACACACTGGCCACAGGACCGTCAGAGGCGATGGCCACGCCATCCACGATGGGATACCCCGGAGCGAACAAGGCTTCGGTGACACTGAGCAAGGCGGCATCCAGACGGCCGGACCGCAATTCTACTGCCAGAGCCGAAGGCGGCAGGAACGAACACCGCCCCTCGAGTCCGCAGGTCAAGGGCACCGCGTTGAGATAGGGGACGGATCCGATGCGTACCGTATCAGGAATCACACCTCAAGAGAGCGGCTTTATTGTCCACCGCAAGCAACGAACGATGCGGCATCTCGAGAGGCATCACTTGAGCCGACCAACAAATTGGGCCGTCTTGTCCATGGCCACCTGGATCTTGTCGAAGGCGGTCGCAAAACAGCAGCGCACAAAGCCCTCGCCGCTGGGCCCGAAAGCTCCGCCAGGGACGCAAGCGACCTTCTCCTCGTTGAGCAAACGCACGGCAAACTCTTTTGAAGAAAGACCGGTGCTGGTGATGTCGGGGAAAGCATAGAAAGAACCCCGCGGCAGATTGCACTTGAGGCCCATGTCGTTGAGGGCCTTCACAATGAAATTGCGGCGCAACTGATACTGGTCGCGCATTTCGGCCGTGGCCGCGGCCCCGTGGGTGAGCGCCTCGATGGCAGCCTCTTGGGCGATGATGCTGGCGCACATGATGGCGTACTGGTGCACCTTCATCATGGCATCGATGAGCGGGGCAGGACCGCAGGCGTAGCCGATGCGGAAGCCGGTCATGGCATACGCCTTCGAAAAACCGTGCAAGAAGATGGTGCGCTCGGCCATGCCCGGCAGCGAGGCGATGGACACGTGTTCTCCCTCGAAGGTCAGCTCAGAGTAGATCTCGTCGGTGAGAATCAACAAGTCATGACGTCGGGCCACTTCTGCGATCTCGAGCAACTGCTGCCGGGTCATGGTGCCCCCGGTCGGATTCGTCGGAAACGACAGCATGAGCACCTTGGACTTCGGCGTGACCACCGCCTCAATGGCTTGGGCCGTCACCGCGAAACCATCTTCGGCCCTGCAGGCCACTGGCACCGGCACCGCATGAGCCAAAACCACGCTGGGCGCGTAACTGACATAGCAAGGCTCGTGGTAAATGACTTCATCACCGGGGTTAAGCACCGCCCGCAGAGCTAAGTCCAGAGCCTCGCTGACACCGACCGCCACCAGCACCTCAGTCTTCGGGTCATAGCGAACCCCGAAGTGCTGCTCGACGTAGTCCGAAATGCACTCGCGCAATTTCAGCAAACCCAGGTTGGAAGTGTACTGGGTCCGACCCCGTTCCAACGCGTAAATCGCCGCCTCACGGATATGCCAAGGGGTGGCGAAATCCGGCTCTCCGACCCCCAGCGAAATCACACCCGTGGTGTTCTGGACGAGTTCGAAGAAGTCGCGGATACCCGAGCGCGGGATCCCCGCGACGTGGTGGGCGATGAAGTTGCGATGAACGGAGGACATGGACGTCTCTGGGGGGTATGCGAACTCGGGGACCTTCGGGAAGAGGAATTTCCCGGATCCGCCACAGGTTCGCCGGGTTGGGCGGTTAGTGGCGGCTCGGGCGGGAAAGTGCGGCTGCCGTGGCGCAGGCGACTGCGACGGCGGATGGAACTCGTGTACCGGACTTCATGATGCAGGCCTATTCCGGACAAAACCCCGGCCCTGTCAAGGCGAGCGTGCCGCGGATATGCTGCGGAGGGCTATCCGCTTCTAGGTTTCATCAACCCTTCACGACACCCAACAGACCCGTGACTCCCCCTCGCACTCGCCGGCGATCTAAGCTTTATTGATTCCGTGCGTTGTCAGAAGAGGAGCCTCTCCCGGCTTCCAATTGATAACAGCCCGGTACCTGCCATGAACGTCTCATCCCTCAGCTGCTTTGGCCTTCCCGCCTGGATTCTGGCCACTTCTCTGGTCACTTCTCTGGCCACTTCTCTGACTGTCCGGGCCGACACCGACCTCGGCTTCATTGAAACCTTCGCGCTGGCTCCTGATCGCGAAGCCACCCTGGGGCAACTCGTGCCGGGCACCGAGGACTATTACTTTTTCCACGCGCTGCACTACCAGTCCTCGGGGCAGAGGCAGAAATTTTTTGAGACGCTCACCCAATGGGCCACGCGCTCCCCGAATTCCGAGCAGCGTCAACTGCTCGAGAACCGTGAAGCACTCCTGGCCTACGGCACGGATCCGCAAAAAACCCTCCAACACTTGCGCGATCGGCTGGGGCTGCAGTTGAACCATGTCCAGGAGCTCCCCGACCAAAAGCCTGACCTGCCCACGGCACTGACGCCCTCCATGATCTCGCGGGAACGCTTCCTCAGCGCTCTCCCGACAGGCAATCCGCTGGGCACGCTGTCCGAAGCCGAGCTGGAACGGTTGCTGCAAGACCCGGCCCCGGCTCTTCCCTACCCGGCCGTTGGCCTACTGATGCGGATCCAACGACCCGACGCCCCGGGCCTGCTGCCACGGATCATTACTGAGTTGAAGACGCCGGAAAGCCGGGGCTTTGGTTCCTTGCCTATTCATCGAGCGTTGCTGCCCGCGCAGCTTGATGTGCTCGAAAAGGAAATCCCGGCGCTGGCCCACCAGTCGGCGTTTGTGATGACCCGGATTACCAAGCTGGCACCCGGGGCCGACGCCAATGCCCAGACAAATCCGCTCGAAAGGGAGGCCTGGCTGGAGCGCGTCGGAGGCTATGTGCGGGGACTGCCCACGGCGTTCAATTCCCTCAAGGCTCACGTGCTGTATGCCCGCCTGCAACACGACCGGACCCGCGGTGTCTATGATCGGTCTCGCTTCCTCGAATACTTGAAGCTGCCCCGACCGGCCGCCTACATGAACCCGAAATACCTCGAATCGGTTCAGGCGAACCACTTTGCGGCCGACTTGAATGCCGCCTTTCCGGAATCGGGTCTGGGACTGCCTCCCATCGGAATGGACGAGCCGTTAGTCCGTGAATTCTTCCTGCATTTCGCTGCCACTGATGCCCAGTGGGAACCGTGGACCGAATGGCTCCGGGACACCTGGGTCAAACCCCTCTTCGCCGAAGCCAAGATCGCCCAGGGTGCCGGGGAAACCGAGCGCTGGACCTCCCTGCTGTCGCCGGCGGCATATCAAGCGCTGAAGGATCGGGTGGACATCGAATTTCCGGCCACCAATGCACCGAGCATTCCGTTGGACCAGGAAGTCGCGGTGAGCGTGACTCTCAAGAACACGCCTCAGGTCATGGTCCGTCTCTTCGAGATCAACACCCTTGGCTACTTTCAGTCGCACCAACGCCCCCTGAACACCGACCTCCCTCTCGATGGTTGGGTGGCCAACGCCGAGCAACGTCACGACGGGGAGTCTTCGCCCTTCCTCCGGTACACACGGTCGTTTCGCTTTCCCGAACTCCAAGGGAAGCGGGGAGCTTGGATCGTCGAGATTATCGGCGGCGGACGTTCCTCCCGGGCCCTCCTCCGACGCGGAGGGTTTTCTTTGCTGCAATCCAACGGGCCGGGCGGCGATTTGATCCAGGTTCTCGACGAGAATGCCCGCATCGTCACCAACGCCGTCGCCTGGCTGGACGGTCGCAAGTGGGGAGCCGATCCCAAGGACGGTCGCATCCAAATTCCGTTCACAGCCACCCCGGGCCGACGCCCCATCGTCTTGTCCGATGCCGATGGGCGGTTGGCGTCCTTGGCCGAATTCGAACACCATGCCGAGACCTATGAGCTGGAGGCTCAGTTCCACCTCGATCCCGAGCAGTGTGTCGCCGGAAACGAAGCGGCGCTCGCGATGCGCTCGTCCTTGCGCATCGGCAATCAGGCGGCCACTCCGGAACTGCTTGCCGAGGCCCGACTGACGCTGACCACCACCACCCTCGATGGCGTGAGCTCCAGCACGGAGGTGCCGCTCACCACTCTCTCTGCAGCTCGGGTGCTGACCCACACCTTCCGGATTCCCGAACGTCTGAGCCGGGTCACGGCCACCGTGCAGGGACGAATCGATCCCGTGGCTGGCGGCGAGAAACGCGAGCTGAGTGCCTCCCGGAGCTGGGAAATTAACGGCATCGAAGGGACCGCCCTGGTCAAGGACGCCTTCCTCCGGCGGAGCGGCGAACGGTATTGGGTGGAAGTCCTCGGCAAGAACGGGGAACCGGTGCCGGACCACGCCCTCCCGATCACCTTCCATCGCCGTGGCTTCAACAACACCGTCGAGGTTTCCCTGCGGACCGACGCCCAAGGCCGCATCGATCTCGGGGCACTGGCGGAGATCACCCGACTGGAGGCGACCCCAGCTCCGGACCTCCGGCGCTCATGGCCCTTGGAGACCTCCGCCCAGACGCGTCCGCAAGAACTCCACGCCCGGGTCGGCGAGACCGTGCGCATCCCATGGTCCCCGCAAGGACGGCCGGATGCTTGGTCGCTGCTCGAACTGCGCGGCGGCACCTTCGCCACCGATCGAACCACGGCCGTGCGGGCCTCCGGAAACCTGCTGGAAATCGCAGGACTGACGGCGGGCGACTACTCGCTGCGTCTGCGCGATCCGGACGATTCAGTGATCACCCTCCGCATCGGCGACGGTGTGCCGGTGGCCGGTTGGTTGGTGGGCAAGAACCGATCCTTGGAACTGCGTCCCCGGGAGCCCGTTCATCTGGCATCGGCCACCCTCACCCCGGAGGGCGGTGCCGAAATCACGCTGCAAAACTGGAACCCGTTCACCCGAGTCCACGTGATGGCCAACCAGTTTGTACCGGCCAAGAGCTTGTTCTCCAATCTGGGCGGCTTCACCCGATGGGGCGTCGGATCCAAGACCCCCGACTTTTTGCCCAACCTGTATTCCGGGGGTCGGGAAATCGGCGACGAGTACCGCTACATCTTAGACCGCCGCTATGCCACGAAGTACCCGGGCAATCGGTTGGCCCGGCCCGGCCTGCTGCTCAACCCCTGGGACAAGCGCTCCACCGATTCGGAAGCACTGCCCGTCGCCGACGGGGCCACACCGCTCGCCTCCGCGGGCAGCATGGCAGGCATGGCTCAAATGGCCGACATGCTGTCGCGGAGTGAGATGGCCTCGGCCCGACCGGCTCTGGATTCCAACTGGGACTTCCTGGCCGCGGCTTCTCCAGCCTTGTTCAACCTCATCCCCGATGCCACTGGCAAGATCCGACTGCCGGCGACCGCCCTCGGGGACGGATCGTTCATCCAAGTTTATGTGGAGGACGCCACCGATGCTGCGTGGCTGACCCTAGCCCGGACCGAAAAACCCCTCGCCCTTCAAGACAAGCGCCTCAGCCGCGTATTGGAAACACCCGGCGGCTCGACGGAAGTCCGGGATGCCCAAGGGCTGGTCCGCGGACAAACCCGGACGCTGTCGGAGGCCCGGAATAGCCAGTGGGAAACCTACGACACCTTGGAATCGGTGTTCCGCTTGCTGAGGACCCTCCATCCCGATCCCCAGTTGGCGCGCTTTGATTGGCTCATGCGTTGGTCGTCGCTGACACCCGACGAGCGACGCTCCCGGTACTCGGAGTTCGCCTGCCATGAGGTGAATCTCTTCTTGCAGCGGAAAGATCCGAGCTTCTTCGAGTCGGTCATTCGGCCTCACCTGGCCAATAAGCGGGCGCGTACCTTCATCGATGACTACCTGCTGGGGGCCGATTTGAAAGCGTATCGAGAACCCCGGGCTTACGGTCGCCTGAATCTGGTTGAGAAAACCCTCTTGGCCACTCGACTGGACGGCGAAGCCGCTGCCACGGCGCGCCATTTGCAAGAACTCTGGGAACTGCAACCCATCGACCCCCTCGAAACCCAGCGGTTCGAAACCGCCTTGGGCGGCCGGGCCTTGGAGGCTTCCGGCGGCGTGGGTGGGGCGGCCGGACACTCGCTCAAAGAACAAGCATCCGCCGCGCGCGGCGAGGTGATGTTCGAAAAATCCGGAATAGATCGGGAGTTGATGGCGAGATACGCTCTTCTGCCTAGTCGAAACCAGCCAGCGCCGGCCGACGCCGAATCCATGATGCGGATGGCCAAAGATGCACCGCTGGACAAATCGGCCCGCCGGTCCATCGACCGAAAAGCCCCCGCCTTGGCCAAGATGAAGGCTTCTCAGCCCCCGGGGGTAGCGTTGGGCTTGGAAGTCGAGACGGCGCGCAGCCTCCGCGCTCGTTCCGCCGCCTCCGGGTATTACCGTTCTCCGGGTCCCGCCAAAGAATGGGCGGAGAACCAGTACTACCGGTTGCCTCTCGAGGCCCAGGGCCCCGACCTGATCCCGGTCTCGGGTTTCTGGCGCGACTTCGCCGCACGAGATCCGAAAGCCCCCTTCCTCTCGCCGCGGATCCTCGAGGCCCACCACAACCTCAGCGAAATCCTGCTGGCCTTGGCGGTTCTCGACCTGCCCCTCCAAACCACTAACGCCCCCACGATCCGCAATGAGGGAACTTCCAGAACCCTCACTGCCAACGGACCGTTGCTCATCTTTGTCCGTGAAGTGAGGCCTGCGACCCCAATTTCACCGAATGCCACGGGACCTGAATTGCTGCTGAGCGAACGCTTCTTCCGACTCGATGACCGCTACCTGACCGAGGGACAGGAACGCTTCGACAAGTTTGTGAGCGACGAGTTCCTGCCCGGCGTGGCGTATGGCGCACAAGTCGTGATTAGCAATCCGGGTTCGTCCCCAGTGAAGGCGGACGTGTTGACCCAAATTCCGATGGGTTCCATTCCCCTCCAGAGAGGTCGAGCCACCCACAGCCAACCCGTCCGGCTGGAGCCTTATTCAACGCTCAAAGTAGAGTACTACTTCTATTTCCCCAGCCATCCGGCGCAGCCCACGAATTACGCCCACGCGCCCGCGATCTTGACGCTAGAGGGGAAGGCACTCGCTCAAGCCAAGGCCCAGTCCTTTCGAGTGGTGCGCCAGTTGTCCGTGCGGGACACCCGATCCTGGGAGTATCTCTCGCAGCAAGGTTCCGAGGCAGAAGTCCTGGCCTTCTTGTCGACCAACAACCTGGCCCGATTGAATCTCGAACGCGTGGCGTGGCGGGTCGCCAAGAGCCCTGAATTTTTCCGGCGTCTCACAGAATTTCTCTCCCAGCACCATGTCTGGAACGAACCCATCGCCCGATACGCGGTGGTTCACAACGACACCGGAGTGCTCCGCGAATGGCTGCGGCACCGGGAGGATTTCCTGGCACAGTGCGGTCCTTGGCTAGAGTCACCGATCCTACGCATCGACCCCATCGAACAACGCACCTACGAACACCTCGAGTATTCTCCCCTAATCAACTCCAGAGCACACCCGGTCGGATCCCGGCGGCGGATCGCCAACACCGTGTTCCGCGAGCAATACCTGCGCTTTCTGCGGGTGCTCGCCTTCCAGCCCCGATTGGCGGCCGACGACGAGTTGGCGGTGGCCTACTACTTGTTCCTTCAAGACCGGGTGAGCGAAGGGCTGTCCCGTTTGGCACGGGTGCGACCCATGGAAGTCCGTACGCGGATCCAGTACGACTACCTCCAGGCCTGGTCCCACTTGTACGAAGAAAAGCTCTCTGAGGCCCGCAAGATCGCCCGAGGTTACGAATCCTATCCGGTGCCGCGCTGGCGCGGACTTTTTGCGGACCTGACCCGCTACGTCGACGAGGCCGAAGGCAAGACGGTTGCGACAAAACCGGCTCCAGAAACTCCCGGCAGCTCTCCCTCCGATGCTCAAACCGCGGCGGCGACGGCCCAACGCGAGGCCTCCTTTGACCTCCAGGTGGAGAACCGCACTCTGTCACTCAC
>Ga0255130_1000359_pt1 | contig 14194 bp, 10 predicted proteins | sample Law_Yuk_RepB_8d_FD_188560 | JGI IMG/M metagenome (GOLD analysis project Ga0255130, IMG submission 188560) | Freshwater microbial communities from St. Lawrence River, New York, United States - Law_Yuk_RepB_8d | ecosystem: Environmental > Aquatic > Freshwater > River | place: USA: New York...
TCTGTCGGAAAATTTTTACTAGCTGTATTTGACTGTCACGATGAAATGCGGAATTCCAGTCATCACTTTCAAAACAAAATCGCTGCGTATCTGGATCATCCTTATCGCCAACGGGTGGTAATTGAAAGAAGTCTCCCGAAAATATTAGCTGGATTCCACCAAATGGCGCCAAATTACCTCTTACCGCCTTACCAATTTCATTCAATATATTAAATAACTTCAACGATAACATACTTACCTCATCTACAACTAAAATATCGGTTCCTCTCCAGGCGGATTTGGCGAACTTATTCTTTTTTATCTTTGTGACTAACTGATCCATCGTGCCATTTCCTAGGCCAATTCCTGACCACGAGTGTAATGTTTTTGCTTTGGAATTCAATAAAACCGCCGCACAACCGGTGAGAGCTGTAACCTGAATATTTTTAAACCTAGAGGTTGCGTGCTTATTAATTAGACGAATTAACGCCGACTTTCCTGCTCCCCCGGGACCCGTAATAAATATATTATGACCTTGAATATATTTATCAAATGCTATTTGCTGTTCTTTTGAAAGTTCCATACTGTAATTTGTTACGATATGTTTAATATAGTTATTTAAATCAATTTTATAATTTAACGAGGCGTTGATTAAAGTTATCTTAGGTTTATAGAAGACATTCGAATATTACCAAAATATAAATTGGACGAATCTGTATTTGCTCTGATAGCATAATAATACGTTCCGGTTGAATTAAATGAAAAATCGATTGCTTGCATAATAATTGTTCCTCCATTTACTGCTGTATTACCAGAGCCAGTACCTGTATTTAACAAACTAGTAGTCCATAATGACGTGTTTAAAAAGTTTAGATCTGATTGGGTAAATGTATTTCCGGGGGGAAATGTCACATCATTTTGTTTTCCATTCGCTAAATTTATATATGAACCAGTTAGTCCGGTACCTGTCATTCCTGTCATACTTTTAATTATAGTTGTTGACAGGTTTTTTACTCCAGAATTTGTATTAGTTCCGAAATATTGACAAGAAGCATATACTAAATATCTATCGTTTGTATTTGTAACGTTTATAGGCAAATTTAAACTATCCAAAAAATAAGATCCAGTGTTTCCTATGGGAGTAATAGTTGTTCCTGTATAACCAGTAATCCCAGTATATGATAAATTTATTACTGTTCCAGTGGGACCTGTATAACCTGTCGGACCTTGAATACCTGTAGGACCAGTAACAGAACTTGCTGCGCCTGTGGGCCCAGTTGAACCCTGAGGACCGGATATAAAGATTGGTTGTGATGTTTGCCATACAACCATTGAATTAATATTTGTTGGGACCCATTTCACAGTAAAAATACCTGCACTGCCAGAACCACTTATACTGATTACTTCTACATAACCTCCTTCAGTTGGTGTAAACGTATTGCTTATATATAACAGCGTGCCAACGGAGACATATTGTGCGACAGTATTTAAATCAACCTCCATATCAGTTGTTCCGAGAGAGGTAGCAGAATTTCCTCGTGTAGGATAAAAAAATAAAGCCTCTCCGGTAGGGCCTGTAGGACCTTGAGCCCCAGTTACACCTTGAGAACCTTGAGGGCCTGTTACTGAACTTGCTGCGCCTGTGGGACCGGTATCACCCGTATAACCATTATTGTAAATTAGCGAATAAGATGGCCCAAAAAATCCCGAACCGCCCGTGTTAATTAACTGTGCGCGTAAATCTGTAAAATATTCACCAGTTGGACCGGTTCCAAATATATTCCAACCACCAACAGTTCCTAAAGGCGCAAATGGATCGATAACAGGACCCAAATTTAAAAAGGGGGCGGCAAATCCAAATTGTGAATAAGCGATTCCACTTAAATTTGAGCCGATTGTTGCCGGCACCGCGCTAGCGGTTGGACCCGCAATATTCAATGAACCGGGACCAATAAAGATTTCTTTCCATCGGGAACCGGTATATCCTAAAGTAAATGTGTTAGATACTGTAGGCACAAGATTACCAGATATATCCAGTTCAGTATCGTTAGAAGTCAATATTCGTGAATAATATACGCCATCCTGACCATTAAGCAAAACAGCACCCGTTCCAGGACCCAGAACTGAGATATTTCCTGCGGGTCCTGTAGAACCTGTCTCCCCAGTAGGACCACCTGAAGGCCCTGTGGGTCCTCGACATCCTCGTCCTGTGGGTCCTGTAACACTTTCACCGGTTGGTCCAGTATAACCTCTAGGACCTACTGACCCTGGACCAGTAGGCCCCTCTGGACCAACAGGACCCGCACCCCTCGAATCACAACATCGCTGAGCGCCTAAATAATCACTATAACTTCTATAATATCCGGACATTGCGGTTATATATATTACACCATAAGTTATATTTAACTTCAAAATTAAAAGTTAAATATATCAAATAAATTTACTATATATAATATATGAACTTTGATTTGAATATCGATAATTACACTAGAGAGGAACTAATTCAGATGTTCGAATTACCTTCGAATTTCGATAGAAATATAGTCGAAATGAAGGAGGCGCAATTGAAAGACAGTATTTCTAATAATAAAGAGATTCAAAAGGAGACTCAAACAAAAACAATAAATTTTCTCATTAAAGCGAAGAATATCATCTTAAATGAAACTCGCAAACCGAATGAAGCACTTCAAAAAACTATACAAAAATTGTATCACTCAAGTTATGAATTACAACCATCTGAATTAGAAAACAACCAGGAACATATGGTTCAAGTTAGACCCCCGGTGCATTACTTGTCTTCAAAGCCAGGTGAGTTTTTTCCAGGTGTAATCAATCCTATCAAAAAAACAACCATTAAACAAAACTTGAATATAGACACGAGGTTTAGAGACAATTATTTTACTAGCCCAGCAACAAATTTTAACTTTATCTTACCTATAAATTTTAATAATGTTCTACAAATGCAGTTGTCCGCTATTGAATTACCAACGTCATATTATGCGGTATCTAAACAATACGGCAATAGTTTTTTTAGTATCACAGTTGATGCCTCTGCGTCAATCGTTATAAATATCCCAGATGGCAATTACGAGACGGATACCATTATAAAAATCATAAATAAGCAACTTGAAAATGCGGGGGCTCCATATAACAAGGTAAATTTTTTAGCAAATTTAACTAACGGGGCAAATGGTGGAACAACAGGCAGCGGACAAACACTGGTCGGGTTTACAGATGCGCCAAGTAACCATACACGGCTCGAACTAAATTTTCAAGCAGATAGACTTGGTATCCCAGACAAAAATACACCATTACCTTTGAAGTTTGGCTGGTTATTAGGGTTCAGAAACGGTATTTATGTAAATAGTCTAAATTATGTATCTGAAGGCGTGATTGATATTTATGGGCCGAAATATGTATTTTTGGTCGTAGATGACCATAATAACAGCGTAAATAACGGATTTTTTAGTGCATTCAACTCTTCCACCTTGAACAAGAATATACTTGCGCGAATATCACTACAAAAAAATAAATTTAATGTCTTGGACTACAATAATTTAAATGTTATAACAACGCCCCGCGAATATTTTGGTCCAGTCAATATACAAAATTTTACCGTGCAATTACTAGATGAATACGGAAGAATCGTCGACTTGAACAACATGGATTTCAGTTTCAGTTTGATTTTCACTACCGTATATGATGTATAAAGCGCACACTACCTACATTTCTCCTGTAAGTCTATATTTTGTCCAAGAGGTAGGCTTTACTTTGGTCCCACCGTCATATTTTACTGCATATCTCTCCTTCATTAGAAGATCATTTAAATGAACGTCGCCAATATAAACATCTGCTAATATGCGGCCATATTTCTCACTTTCAATATTTTCTAATCTAACATACTTGTTCAATGCTAAATTAGACACAAAATCACGAGCCAATTTGGCGGCGGCCTTTTCGTCTTCTTCCACGCCTTTTCCTTTGATTTCTGGAGTATCGATTCCATTTAATCGCACTGACAAACGATACATGGGGGAATCATTGTAAGGCAATTTAGACGCAATAGTTATTGTATCTGCATCATAAACCTTGATGACCCGACCTCCTTTTATCGGAAACGTAAATTCAATAGTATCTTCCCATTTGATATCACAACCGTCCTCCATATAGTTTTGATATATAATACTTTTATTGCTACAGCAATTTCGTCGAAATATAGATAATGGATTGAACATCTTCATATACGACATCATGTTATTATATTACACCCCTTTTACCGGGGGTTATTAATTCATTTTTATTTTAATAAAATATCATTATACTGTATTATGGCACATTCATTTAAAAGTAGCACGGGTGGAAAAACATTTAAAGTATTTGCGGAATCATCGAGTTCTGGAGTATACACATATAATAAAAAGGCACGAGCTAGCTATTGTATTAAAAATAAATGTCCTATAAATGTAAACGCAGGCAGTCAAGGTAATCTTATATTATTTAATAAAGCACGTTTATTAAACGCAAACATAAGTAGATGTATACGCACGCTTGAGTATGATAACACAGAATTATATATTAATTTAATTACAAAATTGGATTTATCCGGAAATTTACCAATTATAACTGATTTATCTAGTAAGGCTCATCCGGTTTCAATCGATGCTTCGAATAATCCCTTGCCACCTTATCTGACATATGATGTTGACCCTTCTGGTGTTTTATTTGGAGATACTATTTGTGGTATTAATAATTATGTTAGGTTTATGGTTTACGATGTTAGCTATAACCTACAAGCAGTAGAAGCAGCGGAAAGATCGGAGATACCAGTAATTCCAGAACCTGTGTTAGGACAGACGAACTTTACTCTTACAGATGAAACAATCAAAAGTATCAATATAGAGGGGGCTCTTACTCCAGCATCATATAGCAGTATAAATCGATCAGATATTAAGTCTGTATCCGTAGGGACGAATGTCACTAGCATTGGTGATCAAGCATTCCAAAATGCCGCAAGTTTACAATCGATAATCATACCAGCAACAGTTACAAGTATTGGCAATCAGGCGTTCCAAAACGCTTCAAGTTTGACAACAGTAATATTTGATCAACGTTTGAAAGGAGCACTGTTTACGGAAGGGTTTAAAGCAGTAACGTTTTCTCCTCCGAGTTCACAACTTACCAGTATAGGGGAATCTGCCTTTTCTAGCACTAGTATAATATCGATAGAGATACCAGAATCTGTTACTAGTATTGGAAATTATGCGTTCAAGGATGCGACACAATTGATATCTATAAATATACCTAACAAGGTAACCAGTATTGGTTATGGGACATTTTGGAATGCGTCAAAGTTGGCATCAATAATCATCCCATCAGGCGTTACCAATATAGGAGATTATGCGTTTCAAAATGCGTCGAGTTTAAAGTCAATAATTATACCTACCTTGGTTGTCAGCATAGGATCTAATTCATTCAAGGGCTGTTCTGGACTAACGAGTGCTATATTTGAAGGTATAAGTAATCTTGCGATTCTTAAGGTCACTATTAGTAATCTTCCGCAGAATTTTTTTGGCGCAACGAATGTCACCATATCAGATGAGTATCCTACAGGCCCAACAGGTCTTACAGGTAACACAGGTTCAACTGGTTCCACAGGAAATACAGGTTCAACAGGTCCAACGGGTCACACTGGTCCCACTGGTTCCACGGGTTCAACAGGTCCCACAGGTCACACAGGTCACACAGGTAACACAGGTCCTACAGGTTCAACAGGTCCAACGGGTCACACAGGACCAACAGGTTCAACAGGAAATACAGGACCAACAGGTTCAACAGGAACAACAACCTTCACTCTTACAGATGGAACTACACAAACTACAGCTGCTACATTGGGAACTCTTACACTACCAAGTAGCATACCTAAAAGTAGCATCAAGTCAGTATCCATAGGGACTGATGTTACTAATATAGGAGCAAATGCGTTCAATTCCGCATTCAATTTACAATCTTTAACCATATCATCATCTGTTACCACTATTGGAGTTAATGCGTTCATAAATACAACAAATATAATGTCGATACACGTAGACTCAAATAATGCTAATTTTTCATCTGATAACTTTGGCGTATTATTCGATAAAAAAATAACCACATTAATTCAATATCCTAATGGAAATAAGCGAACTTCATATACTATACCAAATACAGTAACTAGCATAGGAGATTATGCGTTCCTGTTTGCGACAAGTTTACAATCGATAGAGGTACCATTATCTGTTACTACTATTGGAGAAGCTGCGTTCCAAAATATGTCAAGTTTACAAACAATAGAGCTACCATCATCTGTTACTAGCATTGGAGATAACGCGTTCTTTGGCGCGTCAAGTTTACAATCGATAAAAGTAAATTCAAATAATATTAATTATTCGTCTGATAACTTTGGTGTATTATTCGATAAAAAAAAAACCACGTTGATTCAATGTCCAGTGGGAAATACTCAAATGTCATATATCATACCAAATACAGTGACTACTATTGGAAATAGTGCGTTCGTATATTCGAACTTTTTACAATCGATAACCATACCAAATACCGCGACCAGTATAGGAGTAAATGCGTTCTTTGGCATGTCAAGTTTACAAACAATAGAGCTACCATCATCTGTTACTAGCATTGGAGATAACGCGTTCACTAGTGCGACAAGTTTGACAACGATAAAAGTAGATTCAAATAATCCTAATTATTCGTCTGATAACTATGGTGTGCTATTCAATAAAACAAAAACCTTAATAATTCAATATCCAGCGGGAAATACTCAAACGTCATATACCATACCAAATACCGTGACAAGTATAGAAAATTATGCATTCCAACAAGCGCCAAATTTAACATCAATAACCATACCGGCTTCCGTGACAAATATAGGAAATTATACGTTCATTAGTTCTCTACTAACATCTGTTATTTTTGAAAGCCCAGCCAATCTTGAGACTCTTAAGGTTAGCATTGGCAGTAACCCAACCTTTTTTGGCTCAGGACCTGTCACTATATCAGTTAGATATCCAACAGGTCCAACAGGTTCAACAGGTCCAACAGGTTCAACAGGTCCAACAGGTTCAACAGGTCCCACAGGTTCAACAGGTCACACTGGTTCAACAGGAAATACGGGTCCAACAGGTTCAACAATCTTCACTCTTACAGATGGAACAACACAAACTACAAGTGCTACATCGGGAACTCTCACTGTGCCGAGTAGCATACCTATAACTAACATAAAGTCAGTATCCATAGGGGCTGATGTCACTAGCATTGGAATTGCTGCGTTCCAGGGTGCGACTGCTTTAACTTCCATTACCATTCCAGCAAATGTTACCACCATTGAACAACATTCATTCGCAGGTGCGTCAAAGTTGACCTCTGTAATATTTGAAGCAGGTTCTAAATTAACCGGCATTGGACAATATGCGTTCTACGGTGCGTCAAGTTTGACCTCCATTACCATTCCATCAACTGTTACCAGCATTAGAGAAGAAGTATTCGGAGGTGCGTCAAGTTTGAGCTCTGTAGTATTTGCCGAAGGTTCGCAACTTAACAGCATTGCCTTTCGTTCGTTCTATAAGGCTGGTTTGACCTCGATTATCATTCCAGCAAGTGTAACCAGCATTGGAGAAAGTGCGTTCGACGGTGCATCAAATTTGACCTCTGTAACATTTGCTCAAGGTTCTAAATTAACTAGCATTAGCCAAAGTGCGTTCAAATCGCCAAAGTTGACCTCCATTATTATTCCAGCTGGTGTTACTAGCATTGCATATCAGACGTTCCAAAATGCGAAAGCTTTGACCTCTGTAACATTTGAAGCAGGTTCTAAATTAACCAGCATTGACCAAGATGCGTTCGACGGTGCGTCAAGTTTGACCTCCATTACCATTCCAGCTTTAGTAAGTAATATTAGTTCATACGCGTTCAAAAATTCAGGACTAAAAAATGTTATTTTTGAAAGTTCAAGTAATCTTTCGACTCTTAATGTTAGTATTGGCAGTAACACAACCTTTTTTGGCTCTGGACCTGTCACTATATCAGCTGACTATCCAACAGGTCAAACAGGTCAAACAGGTCCAACGGGTCATACAGGTCATACAGGTCAAACAGGTTCAACAGGACCAACAGGTCCTACCATCACAATATTATACCCACCGTCTGGTATTTATCCCATGAATTTATGATAATCGCGACATAATATAATATTTGCTATAATATATTATGAGTTTTACAAGTAATGGCTGGTATTTATTATCTACGACAACGGAACAAACAATGAATGAGGCGATGGTTGCTTGGGGTATTTCAACCTCTACTCCATATAAATACATATACGAATTGAAAAATGCGCCTATTCTAGCATCACCAACTGTCCAATTAACAGCTGATAATTGGACTGGGACCGATATTATCACCAACCATACTTTTATTTTGAAGCCAATGAAGGCATATTGGGTTAATATTCAAACTCTAATTCTTGATCTAATTTTGAGTGGCACAGGGGAGTTGAACAATTCTACTGTTACTTCTAAATTACAATCTACATCTTCCCCGTCAAACGTGATTATTCAGGATTATACAAATATTGGAGCAAATGCATTCTCAGGTGCGACTACTTTGAAATCGATAATCATACCTTCTTCGGTAACCAGTGTAGGTGGCAATGCGTTCCAAAATACACCAAATTTGTCAACAGTAACAGTTCGTTCTGGTTCCCAACTTACAATTTCAAGTATAGTATCAAATGCGTTTAGTAATTCTGGGCTAAAAACTGTTATTTTTGAAAGTATAAGTAATCTTGAGAGTCTGGGTTTTAAAATTATCAATACACCACAAATTTTTTTTGGCGCAACGAGTGTTCAAGTATTGCCAACAAAGGCGGCAGTTCAGACTGCTTTAACAGACGCATTCGCCGCATCTTCATTCGCACAAGGAAAGATTGAACAACTAACCACCGCAGTTACACTAGCAGAAATACCTTATAACCAAGCACAGCGCGAGTATGAGAACGCACAACAAACTCTAGTAACCGCACAGAGAACTTTACAGAATACCACGCCTCAATTCCTTGTCACTCCCAGCCCATTTTTCCCAAATGGGGTTCCAAATCCCGCGTACACTACTGCGTATAACAATGTATTTATAGCGACGGTAGCTTTAGGTCCTGCACAGTCAAAAGCAAACATGGCGAACGCACAATTAACTTTTGCGAAGGCAAATTTAAATAATGCGACAGAACAAGTAACTCGTGCGAATGATCTAGTAACAAAACTCCGGGCAGCGCAAAGCTGGGCAGTTTAGTCTTAAATTATAAATAATACCACATATGTAATAAAAGCTGTAATAATCGTAGTCGATCCTACTCGTACAATATAAGCACCCAACTCGTTTATTTTTGAATTTGCGTCATTATCGTAGAAACTGTAAACATTTTCGTCGTACACATCATCATCATATTTATCATCGTAATAGTAATCCACCGCAAAATGAGCTTCATCATATACTGGTTGAGCGTAATATTTTTCGTCTGGTAAAATCGGCTTCAAACTTTCTAAATCAACATAAAACCCCCACCCATTATCGAAATTATTTGATACATGATGAACTGATAGATTCATTTTAATTGTTATATTATACTATTAATTTCTTTTTAAAAGTATAATTCATTTTTATTTAATAGTATAATTATTTTTTATTGTTTATCGTTTGGCCCCCATCTTTATAAGAAGTTTGTTGGCTTTTCTAGAAATATTGGCATGTTTATATTGACGAGCTCTAATATATGCGGAATAAACCCCTTGGCGACTAATTTTGCACGTATTTTTCTTACAAATTGGGAAGGATTTTCGGGGACCCAAGAAGCATTTTTTACCGCAATGTTTCAACATGTTTGTTCTCTGATGGTATCCTGGTTGTTGGAGTTTCCATCCCCTGGTTGCAGAACCACGGCCATTTCTACGTGTTTTAGACATATAAATTACACGTATATTTTATTATTTAATTATCGATTAAAAATATATGGAAGTTATTAAAGAAAATAAAAACAAAGACAAGGGAAAAGGCGACAAAGATAAAGAAGCACCATTAAACGTAGTCTTATCTTTGGAAAAGAACGAATTATATGAAAACCATGTAATAGATCAAAGACCGATATTGGATAGTCCAGTGTCAAACGAAGGGTGTCAATATTCACAAACACCCCGGTTTGGTGTTCCAGAGGAGGACGACTCTACTGAAGTGTCATCTGATTCATCTGGTAATATGATTGCGAATACGGCAAGAAGGGGAAGCGCAACGAAAAGCAGTGATCAAATAACATTTAAAAAATACAGCTACAAAGAGGTTGAACGCGAGATTGACGAGAATTATTTTGACGAAAACGAGTACTATTCGTGCGCCTTGGATATATTAGCAACATATTTAAGGGGGCAAAAACTGATTTATATGGAATCCAAGTCCTATTGTGAAAAAAGACTGAATCTTCTTATGATGCCCGCTATATTATTATCCACAACGGCTACCGTATTGGCATCCATAATTAAAGAGTATACATGGGGAGCATACTTGTTGGCGGGTCTTAATGGAGTGATCGCATTTTTATTGGCAGTGGTGAATTACTTAAAATTAGATGCTACTTCTGAGGCCCATAAGATATCTGCGCATCAATACGATAAGCTACAATCATCCGTCGAATTTACATCCGGTAAAATTTTATTGTTCACATATGACCCAAGTAATCCCGTTATTGACGCGGTTATTAATGAAATGAGTAAAAAGTTGACTGACATTGAAAGCAAAATCGCCGACATAAAAGGAACAAATCAATTTATAATTCCCAAGCCTGTAAGAACAAGATATCCGGTTATTTATAACACAAATGTTTTTTTAATTATTAAAAAAATAGAAGATATACGAAAACGCAAGATCAACTCATTAAAAGAGGTTAAAAACCAAAAAAATTATTTAACCGCTGTTTTAAGGTCGAAAAAAAACAAAGATAAGAAGACGACCAATTTGGAACTGGAGATTGTAAGGCTCCAAAAAGAGAAGGATCGACATATTAATAGCCTGCTAATGTTAAAGTCCGCATTTTCAATTATTGATGACATGTTTATAAAGGAGATGGAAAATGCCGAAAAATATAAAAAAATGACCTTCCGGCGATGGTTTTTGTGTGGATGCGGCATGAGAGAAGAAGACAATGATCCGCGAAAACTCAGCACATTTGTTGAAGATGTAATGGACCCATATGGCAGACAAGACAGATTACAAAAAACTGAAGAAGCGGCTTGTAAAAAAATGGACGATACTTTCTTTAAAAAACTGTTGAACGAGTTTCAAGCCAATTCAAAACTGTTAAGAGACAATATTAATGTTACCAAAAATATATATGACACACTAGAACAGGGACAATTAACTACCAAAGCCAAAGATAAAGAGAAAGATAAACCAATTACACTTAAAAAACAAGCACATATCGTAAAATTATTTGGAAGCCCACGTGAAGAAAATTTATCGGTAGAAATTGATGAACTTGCGTGCGATAATGATGAAATCAAAAGTATTCGTTCTGATTCGTCCAACTCTCTTATGGATATTGATGTTGTATGCGTACAGACACAACACAGTTTGTAATTATTTAATAAGTATTTTAATATGATACATATTAAATTTCCGACTTGCCGGAATCGAACCAGCTACCCTTTGATTACCAAGGATTATACCACTACAGTCAAATGCTCTACCAAATGAGCTAAAGTCGGAGGTGCGGCAAAGTGTATTATTTTAAACGGGGGTGCTGTTACTTTACCTCAATACATAGTGAGAAAATATCTTTAAGCCATTTATTTATTAATTTTGTTCCTATTACATAAATCCGAATCTGCGGACACGAGTCAACGAAATCTAAAATCGAAATATTAGGAAAATATACAGAAAATAATTATATTGTTATATAAAATGACTATTGTTAATGGAATAGAAATTGATAATATTAATTATAAAGTAAATGATATTAAATATGCTATTACAAACAATGACCCGATTGAAGAAAAATTAAACGTAATTATTGTAGTTTCTAACCCTTGTCTATATGCCACAAGATACATCTTACTAAAAGAATTTGTTAAAAGAATCGAAGAAGAAGAGGAAAATGTCAATTTATTTGTTGTTGAATTAGCATACGACAAACAGAAATTTTATGTTACTAGTAAAACAAATAAAAACCATTTACAAATTACCCCATATGGCATAAAGAAAATATGGTAAATCTAGGTGTTAAATATTTATTACCCAAATCTTGGAAGGCGTTTGCTTGGATTGATGCCGACATTGAATTTGACAGCAATTCGTGGGCATTAGATACATTAAAGATCTTAAATGGATGTAAAGATGTAGTACAACTTTTTAGTCATTGTATAGATATGGATAAAAACGAAAATACTTTAAATATTTTTAATAGTTTCGGTTATAGTTTTAATAAAGCCAAAAAATATACTCAAAGAGGGATAGATTATTGGCATCCAGGTTATGCTTGGGCGATTACTCGAAAGGCCTATGAAAAAATAGGCGGGATTTATGATAAGGGTGTTTTGGGCTCAGGCGATAGTATAATGGCATTATCCTTCATTAATAAATCTGGTAATATGAATAATGTAAATTATTCTGAAGATTATAATAACAGTATGTTGGAATTTCAACAGAAGGCAAAAACCCTGCGTCTAGGTTATACTCCCGGAATAATTAGACATTACTTTCATGGTTCAAAAGTAAATAGACAATATACAGAAAGATGGCAAATTCTTATTAGACATCAATATTCGCCTATTCATCATTTAACTTATGATTCATTTGGAATTTTAATTCCTACGGAACAATTCTCAGAAGAGTTTAAAAATGACATCATGGATTACTTTAAAGAGAGAAAGGAGGATGAATAACCCTCTTACAGCTAGCTTTACATGATTCAAAACAGTAAGGTAATTAAGTGAATTAAATAAGTTATTTAATACTTTATTTAATAAATTATTTAATAAAAAAATGATTCTTATTAGGTTTGTAATGTGGGAATCATACCACTATTATTAATTTGTCTTTCATTAATGACCGAGTTTATTTCCGAAGCCGATATTGGAGTTTCATGGGTGATTGATAGGACACCTGATTATAGTCTCATTAACAATTTAATACAGGCTAATATCGACTATTTCAATGAGAATATTTCTATTATAGCAGAACAATTTATCGTTCCCGAAGATGAGGAGTATTCTGATTGTGCTATTTGTATGGAAAACAGAGAGATTGAGAAATTTTGCCAACTAAATTGTGAGCATTACTTTTGCACAATATGTGTACAAACTATTTTACATCTACCTCAAGCATTTTATTGTCCTCTTTGTAGAGAAAAGGTTACGACCATTAAAGTTGTAAATACTGATTATATTACACCAGGATCGATTGAATTATTTAATTAAAACTCATTTTGTGTAATTTATTTGCCGATGTTCTGATATTTTCCTGATAAGTATTGTTTGCTGTAAACATTAGCTTTCTTGATTTTATTTGAGAAATCCTGTGTGCTTCTTGTATTCTTCTTAATCTCTCTTCGTGTATCATTCTAAAGTATTCTTCCTTTGTCTTTGGCGTTTTGACTTCCGGTGCTTGTGGAGTTGCGTCTTGATAATCTTTGAAATATTTATTGTAAATATAACTATGTTTAAGAGACGGGTCTAGTGGCTCTTGTTTTTTAACATTGACTCTATTGGGCGGTTGCTCGGTGTATTCTTGATAATATTGTTGTTGTTGTTGCGAATATTGCTGTTGATGTTGTTGCGAATATTGCTGTTGATGTTGCGAATATTGCTGTTGATGTTGCGGATATTGCTGTTGATGTTGCGGATATTGCTGTTGATGTTGCTGTTGTTGTTGCGGATATTCATCATTTGGATTATTCATTGGCACCATACGCTGCAATACACCCGTTTTGTTTACGACCAAATTCATATTTGAGAGAATATCATCAAACGATACCTTCTTCCTTTTTTGTGGCGCCGCAGGGGGTTTACTTTGCTGCTCCCAATAGTTGTTTGTTTCAGCACCCGTATTTATTGTATCAATATTGTCGAGTTCAGAAAAATTCAAATCCATTTTTATACACTATTATTTTTTTATACGACTT
>Ga0255130_1000360_pt1 | contig 14178 bp, 10 predicted proteins | sample Law_Yuk_RepB_8d_FD_188560 | JGI IMG/M metagenome (GOLD analysis project Ga0255130, IMG submission 188560) | Freshwater microbial communities from St. Lawrence River, New York, United States - Law_Yuk_RepB_8d | ecosystem: Environmental > Aquatic > Freshwater > River | place: USA: New York...
CAAGAATAGTGGCTTCCAGTGCGGCAATCTGCAGCCACTGTGAGGCCCAGGTCAGGCCACTCAGCTGCGGAAAGCCAACGCGGAAGGCATAGGCGTAAGGGTGTTCAGACAGCAGATCAGGGGACTTGGGAAGTGCGGCCACGGACAGCGAGTCTTCGCTCAGATACTCAGTCAGGGCTTCTTCCACCGCTGTGTGCTTGTCGATCACATTGTTGTCGAGGTAAATGTCCAGAAGAGTGATTCCGAACAAACGACCACGTTCCAATACTGCGACCGCGCTGGGTGGAATACTGCCGTTGGCTTCCAGCACATTCGCAACTTCGTCATCCGCAAACTCATCGCGGATCATGGATTGCAGGCCTGGCGTTGCGCGGCTTTCAAAAACGCGAAAAGGTCCGAGCATGGCCATGTGGTTGGTCGAAGTGTGGTAGTGCGAGAATTCAGCCTCAGCAAGCTCCACGATCTCGTCACGCAGCAGCACCTTGCCGAATTGCGATTCAGTGGACTCGTTGCTGACAACTACCTCGTCAAAAACTGCAGCCTGCAGAACTTCTGAAGCGTTCAAATACTGTGCGAGTGAAGGAAACCGAGCTTCCATTGTCCCCGCTGACTGAGCATGCAGTGCTGACGGCGCAACAGCCCCTGCAAATGAGAATCCGATCAGTAAACCCTGAAGTACCTTGTGCATTGTAACCCCCGCAAATGTCTGATTTTCAGGCGGGTTGTCCCACCTGTATAAACGGCCCAAGGATAAAAGCCCGGGCCTTCCAAGTCCATCCTGAATCAAGTTAAAGGTTTGGCAATGTGTGACATTCCATCAATCTGCCGGCGGCGGCAAAGGCTCCGATCTCAGGAAACGGATCAGATCGGCATGGTACTGATCAGGAATCTCGAAATGCGGATTGTGTCCGATACCGGGATAAAGAATCAGTTCGGCGTTCGGGATCGTTTCTGACACGTGCCGGGCCAGATCTGCATAATTCGGCGTGAGGTTGTCCTGTGCACCACCGATCACCAGTGCCTTGGCCTGAATGTGCTGCCAGTCATAGACAACGGGGTCGAGGAACAGAATCTGCTGCTGCCATGTGCGGATACGCGCCAGGAGTGGCCACTCTGAGATGAGCGTTTGCCCGTACTGGTAGTGAACCCACTCGAGATACTTGTTGTCCCAGGTCGGGTAATAGCTCATGTGGTTGCGCAGGATGCTTTCATAGGTGGTATTCGTGAGCGTGGCCTGATAAAGCTCCTCGAAGTCTCGCCATGGACGGCCCTGGCGCTGATCTGTCAAACCGATCTGATTGACCAGTGCCACATGCGTAGTGGCATTCGGATACGTCATGGCAAAGCGGCTGGCGACCATCCCGCCCATTGAATGCCCGACGATGGCGGCCTTCTCGACACCGACGTGATCCAGCAGGCGCTTGGAGTCGAGTGCAAAGATGTGCAAGTTGTAAGGGATGTCGAGCTTGGATGAGCGACCATAGCCGATGCGATCCGGAACCAGCACGCGAAAGCCCGCTTCACTCAGCGCAGTGATCGTCACTTCAAAGCCTTTGCCCGCGAAATTCATCCCGTGAAACAACATGGCGGTCTGACCATTGGGAGTGCCCGTCGGCGCGACATCCATGTAGGCCATGCGGCCGTCCTGCCCGAAGTGCTGCACATCCAGGTACTGCACGGGATAAGGGTACGGTACTTCTTCAAGCGTGGAAGAGATCGGGCCCCAGTCTGCCGGCGCCTCGCTGGGAGGCGTGTCTGCCTGTGCATGGAGCTGGGCACTGCCAGTAAAGAGTGCGCCGGCAAAAACCAGCCCGGCGAACTGTCTGAATCGGGAGGACGTAAACATTCAAGACTCCTTGTTGTTGTGTTGACCTGCAATATTTTGAAGCCTTTCGAAAAAGCGACAAACAGAAGCAACTACGCTGCCTTGTGTGCCAGCTTCAGGCCCATTTTCTTAATTAGACCCTGCTCGACTGCCGCCACAGTCCAGAAGAATCCCTGCCATTCGAGCTGGTCGCCAACCACAGGTTTCCCCCCCATCTTGTCGTTGAAGAATTCCCCGATAGTGGCGTCTGCGCCGCAGTCCTGCAAGGACAGCCCATATACCGGTGCAAGGTCAACCAGACGCGCATTGGCATCCAGAATGAAATCGCCAAAGAACCAGTTGTCCATGTTGGACATGGGGGCCTGACTGAACAGTTTCCCCAACTCGGGCAGATCATGCTCATGACCGATGATACAGAGAATATCATCCGCCATCAGCCGAGTACTGCCACTGGGATGGAGCAATTCTCTTCCTCTGAACAATGCGGCAATCCGGGTCCCTTCCGGCATGTGCAGACGGCGCAGCTCGGTATTGATGCACCACTTCTCCGGGCCCAGCTGATAGACGAACATTTCCCACTGGCTGGTGGGGTGTACTTCGAGCCCGGTGCGGGCAATGGGCATTGCCTGCGCTGGCACCTCTACGCGGGCCAGCCGAATTGCAAGAGGCAGAGAACTGCCTTGCAGCAACAGTGACACCAGCACGACGAAGAATGCGAGATTGAAGTACAGCTGGGAATCCGGCAACCCCGCCATCACTGGATATACGGCAAGAATGATTGGCACCGCGCCACGCAGTCCTACCCAGGAAATGAACCAGCGCTCGCGCGTCTTGAACCGACGGAAAGGAGCAAGACTAATCCATACGGAGAGCGGTCTTGCGAACAGGATCATCCACAGTGCCAGCAACAGCCCTGGAAGCGCGATTGGCGCAAGTTCGCTTGGTGTCAGCAACAGACCCAGTACCAGGAACATGCCGATCTGGCTCATCCACGCCAGACCGTCAAATATGGAAAGAATCGATGTCCTGCCACGAATAGGACGATTGCCCAGCAGCAAGCCGCAAATATAGATTGCGAGTATGCCGCTGCCCCCCACCATGTTGGTAAAGGCAAAAATAAGCAGGCCTCCGCTCAATGCCAGCAAAGGATAAAGTCCATTCGCCAGAACACTGCGGTTGATCAGTTTCCACAGCAGCCATCCACCGCCCAGTCCGAGGGTTACCCCGAGACCAAACTGCTGAACGAAACTGATCAGAAAACCAACTCCGATTCCAGTTTGCCCCGATCCAATCAGTTCGATGAAGGCGACCGTGAGAAAGACCGCCATCGGGTCGTTGCTTCCTGACTCTATCTCCAGCGTTGCTCCGACGCGTTCGTTCAGGCTGCGTTGACCAAGCAGCGAGAACACGGCAGCCGCATCAGTCGACGCTACAATTGCACCTATCAGGAAGCCCTGCATCAGCGTCAGTTCGAACAGCCACGCAGCAACATAACCAGTCAGGCCCGCCGTGACGAGGACTCCGACCGTGGCGAGTGACATTGCCGGCCCGAGTGCAACGCGAAACGTAGCAACCCGAGTGCGCATGCCACCATCGAGGAGAATGATTGCAAGGGCAAGGTTGCTTGCCAGATACGCGAGGGAGTAATCGTCAAATAGAATGCCGCCGATTCCATCTTCCCCGGCAAGCATTCCCACACCCAGAAAAATGACAAGGATAGGAATGCCGAGTCGCGAAGAAAGCGAACTCACCAGAACACTGAAACCTACCAGTACTGCGCCAATCAAGAAGAAGTTGTTGATGGCGCCTGCGTCCATTAAGTGGCCTCCGAGGGCTCAGGCAAACGGATGCCGCAGGATGATGGTCTCTTCGCGATCCGGTCCGGTGGAAATGATGTCTACAGGCGCTTCAATGATTTTCTCGATGTAACGGATATAGTCCAGCGCATTAGCAGGCAACTGGTCCAGACTTTTGATCCCCACAGTGGACTCGCTCCAGCCCGGCAGCTCGACATATACAGGCTCGAGGTTCTGATAGCTGTCCATGTTCATGAGCGAAGAAGAAGTATCCGCATCCACGCCCTTGTATCCAGTGCACACCTTGATTGTTTCAAGGCCATCAAGCACGTCAAGTTTGGTCAGGCAGATACCTGACACGGAATTGATGCGGATCGCCAGCCGCACCGCGGCAGCATCAAACCAGCCACAGCGACGATCACGGCCCGTTGTCGCACCTTTCTCCTTGCCTACGGCTGCAAGGTGCGCTCCAGTCTTGTCGAACAGCTCCGTAGGGAAAGGTCCAGAACCGACGCGTGTGGTGTAGGCCTTGGTAATTCCGAGCACGTAGTCCAGATACAAGGGGCCAAAGCCGCTTCCGGTAGCCGTTCCGCCTGCTGTCGTGTTCGACGAGGTGACAAAGGGGTAGGTGCCATGGTCGATATCGAGCAGTGACCCCTGAGCTCCTTCGAACAGAATGTTGTCATCGGCTTTGCGGTGCGAATGCAGAATCTCGATAGTGTCGCTCACCATGGGCTTGATCTGCTCACCCAGCGCAAGGCTCTTTTCCAGAGTACTGGCGAAGTCGATAGTGTCGACGCCGTAGTAATTCTTGAGCATGAAGTTGTGATACTCGAGCACTTCCTCGAGACGCGCTGCGAAATGCGCCTGGTTGAAGAGCTCGCCAACGCGTATGCCACGTCGGGCCACCTTGTCTTCATAGGCGGGGCCGATGCCGCGACCAGTCGTACCGATCTTTTCGCTGCCCAGTCGCTTCTCGCGAGCCTGATCCAGTGCCGCGTGGGAAGGCAGAATCAGGGGGCAGGATGCGCTTATCTTGAGCTTCGGGCGCACAACAACACCGCGCTCCTCCAATCGGCTGATCTCTGTAATCAAAGCCTCCATGCTCAGCACAACGCCGTTGCCGATGATGCAGGTGACATTGTCGCGAAGAATCCCGGACGGCAACAAATGCAGCACCGTCTTCTCGCCCTTGATGACCAAGGTATGCCCTGCATTGTGGCCACCCTGGAAACGTGCGACGACTGCAGCCTGTTCGGTAAGCAGATCCACGATTTTGCCCTTGCCCTCGTCTCCCCACTGCGTACCCAGTACAACGACACTTCTACCCATTTTTGATCTTCTCTTCTTTGAAAACTTCATTGGAGACTGGCGCTCAGCTTCAGCAGGGCGCCTGTCACTTTATACTCTGCAATTCCCACTGGCCCTGCAGCTTCACTATCCTGCGATCGCAGCCAAGTTGCCTGACATCCTCAGCCAGCGGAGACTGGTCAGTCAGATCAACCACCACTCGCTCCCCTTGTTGGCGAAGACGTGCAATCAATTCCTGCAACTTCGCATCGTCGTCTGCCGGCGCAGACACTGACTGTCGGCGCACGAAGGCTTCCTTGCTCAATCGTGCGAGCACCTTGAGATCCGCATCAAATCCCGAGGCGGGACGCGCGCTGCCGAATGCAGCACCAATGTCATCGTAGCGCCCACCCTGTGCAATCGCTCTTCCATAGCCTGGCGTATAGGCGGCAAAGACGATTCCCGTGTGATATTCATAGCCACGCAGCTCGCAGAGATCAAAACCGAGCGACACACCGGGAAGTCGTTTCTTCACGCCACCGGCAATCTGCGCCAGTTCGGCCAGCGCAAGTCGGACACTCTCCGGAGCATTGCCGAACAGGCGCAGCGCGTCAGCCAGCACTGCTTCATCACCACTGAGCCGAGAGAGTTCGCGCAGCATTCCGCGAATTGCTGAATCAGCAACACGCCTCTCCAGAAGCTGGTCGATCTCTTCAAAGGCCTTGCGCTGCAAGGCATCAAACAATTCACGCTCGCTTTCAACCGACAAGCCAGCCGCCTTCACGAGGCTTCTGAAGATGCCGACATGTCCAAGCACAATGTGCACATCGCTGATTGTGGCGGCGCACAGTGTCTCCTGCATCAGGCAGATCAATTCAATATCGCACCCCACGCCAGCATGCCCGAACAATTCCGCACCGATGCGGATGGGCACTCGGGAAGCCAGCAGCCCCCGCGGCAGTGTGTGCAGAACATGGTCGGCATAGCACAGGCGGACGGGCAGGTGCCCGGCATCCTTGCGCCGCGCGAGGCAATGCGCGTCGATCCGTGCCACCTGCGGGGTGATGTCGGCACGTACGCCCATCATGCGTCCTGTCAGCTGGTCAGTAATCTTGAAGGTGTGCAGGTCAAGATCATGGGACGAGCCAACCAGCAGGGAATCGAGGTATTCGATCAGTGGCGTGATCACCAGCTCGTATCCCCAGCCGGCGTACAAGTCCAGAATGCGACGCCGCAGAGTTTCCAGCCTGAAAGCCTCGTCGGGCAGTATTTCCTCCACGCCTTCGGGGAGCAACCATCGATTCCGCGCTGTCATTGTCGAGTCCTGAATCCTATCCTTTCAAAGTGGGGCGAGCCTGCCTGTTGACCAGCGCAATTGCACAATCTCCAGACGGACAAAGACCAGCAGCAGGCTTGCCTGCTGCTGGTCCTTTCCGGAACATTACTGCTCTATGGTGCTGCCGCGCATGTACTTGAAGTATTCGCTGTCCGGGTCTACCAGCAGCACATCACCCTTGTTGGAGAAACTTTCCTGATAGGAGTTGATGCTGCGTGTGAACGCATAGAATTCCTCGTTCCTTGAGTATGCCGCTGCATAGGTGGACGATGCAATCGCATCGCCCTCGCCACGGATACGCTCGGCATCCCGATAAGCTTCAACCAGGAGAACCGCTTCCTGACGATCGGCGTCGGCTTCGATACCGATGGCCAGCTCGTTGCCGCGTGAGCGCAGCTGCTGCGCTTCCCGCTGCCTTTCAGAGGTCATTCGTTCATATACGGAAGAGCGTACGTCCAGAGGCAGCTCGATCTGCTTTACTCGCACATCGATTACTTCAATACCGTATTCCTCCGCTGTAGAAAGATTCAATTCGCGCGTGAGCTCCTCCATCAGCAGGTCACGCTGACCGGACACCACTTCCTGCAGGTCGCGCTCACCGAACTTGTTGCGCAGGCCGTCGTTGATGCGCTGCGCCAGCAGATTGCTGGTGCGGCTCTCTTCACCCGTGGAAGACGTATAGAAAGCCTCGACATCGACGATGCGCCACTTGGCAAAGGAATCCACCACCAGCGCCTTCTGCTCGAGCGTCAGGTAGCGCTGAGCTTCAGCCGTCACCGTCAGCACGCGGCCGTCGAATTTGCGCACGGTATTGACCCATGGCATCTTGAAGTGCAGGCCTGGCTCCAGGTCAGCATCAATGATCTGACCAAAACGCAGCAGAATCGCGCGCTCGGTTTCACGAACAACAAACACGGCATCGGATCCTGCGACAAACAGGAAGAGCACCAGAATTCCAGCAAATGCATTCTTCATCAGCGTGCTCCTCGTGCGGGAACCGGTTGCAGGCGCGCCCTGTCAGCTTCTGTCACTGAGAGTTCGCGGGTGACCTGGTCAGAAATTTCACGCAGTTGCTGCGGCGTCAGTTGGGCTGCGGCTCCTGCAGATGTCGCGGTGCTTTGCTCGATGATCTTGTCCAGCGGCAGATAGAACATGTTGTTGCCGCCCTCGACATCGATCAGCACCTTGCTGCTGTTGCTCATGACCGCCTGCATGGCGTCAATGTAAAGACGCTCACGCGTCACTTCGGGCGCTTTCTCGTATTCGGTCAGCAATTGCTCGAAGCGGGCGGCCTCACCTTCCGCACGGGCAACCACCTGATCGCGATAAGCATTGGCCTGCTCAATGATGCGCTGGGCCTCACCGCGAGCTACCGGAACTACCCGGTTGGCGTAAGCCAGCGCTTCGTTCTGAACGCGCTGCTCATCTTCACGTGCTTTGATGACATCGTCGAAAGCACCCTGCACTGCATCGGGCGGCTGCGCGTTGCGCACGGTTACTTGCTGAATCAGGATGCCGGAATCGTAGCTGGCCATGTAACGCTGCAAACGATCCCTCACCTCGGCCGCCACATCAGCTCGACCCTGAGTCAGGACACGATCCATCGTCGTACCCCCTACCACGTGACGAATGGCGGATTCAGCGGCGTGATCCAGACTGACTTCGGGATCGCGCACGACGACCACAAATTTCACCGGATCTTCGATGAGATACTGGACGTCAATGGAGACGTTCACGATGTTCTCATCGGTAGTCAACATGTCACGTGCGTAGGAGCGGGTATTCACGCGGGACACGTTTACCTTCTGAACTGTATCGATGATGGGCGGATTCCAGCTCAATCCCGGCATGACGACCTCGCTTCGCAAGGCGCCAAAACGCATCACAACGCCGCGCTCTGATTCGTCGATGGTGTAGAACCCCATTGCCGCCCAAATGACGACAACTATAGCGAGTGCTGCCCCCAACAACCCGGCAGACACACCGGGGGCGCTGCCGCTGCCCGAGCCACCGCTCCCACCAGTGGGAGTCCCTCCGGATTTACCTCCGAAAAGACTGTTCAGTTTGCGGGAAACCTTCTTGATGACCTCATCAAGATCGGGAGGACCCTGATCACCACCCCCGCGGCCACCTCCGCCCCAGGGATCGTTCCCATTGCCTTTGTTTCCAGGTTCATTCCAAGCCATCGGCTTCTCCATACCCCAAAAATACGGGGGGTGATTTTAACGAATTATTGTTGATTAACCCAGCTTTTTACCCTACGGCCTGAGGGGCGAGCCCCTCGTCCTCGAGGAGCCTGTCAAGATCGCTTCGCGGAAGTCTTATTGCCAGTGAGACCATCCCGTCAGTGTTGACGTCTTCGTGATGCACCGCGCCACGGGCATAAAGTCGAGCGCGCAAACGCCCTTGGTCAGGACGCAATTCAATTCGGCGTTCGACGACGTCTTGACCGAGTAATTCGCTGATCGCTTGCAGAAGTAGTGGCATACCCGCACCTGTGCGCGCCGAAAGCCATATTCTGACCGGTTTGCCGCCCTGGTCTCTTTCAAGAACAGGTTCCCGATCGGGGAGCAGATCAATCTTGTTATACACAAGCAGGCACGGCAATTGTGCGGCACCAATCTCTTCAAGAACCTCGTTGACTTGTTCCGTGAAAAACTCGTGATGCTCATTGGCGGCATCTATTACGTGCAAGAGCAGATCGGCACGGGTCGTCTCTTCCAGTGTGGCACGAAACGCCTCAACAAGTTTGTGAGGAAGGTGACTGATGAACCCTACTGTGTCAGCGAGTATTGCAGCTCCGAAACTGGGTAGTTGAATGCGACGCAACGTGGAATCCAGCGTCGCGAACAACTGATCGGCGGCGTAGGTCTCTGCACCCGCCATGGCGTTGAACAGCGAGGACTTGCCAGCATTCGTATAGCCGACCAGGGAAATTGTGGGAATATCGGCCCGACTGCGCGAACGGCGCCCCTGTTCTCGTTGAGCGCGAACCTTCTCAAGCCCTTTGTTGATGTTCTTGATGCGCTGCCGAATCATGCGCTGGTCAAGCTCAAGCTGCGTTTCACCTGCTCCTCGAAGGCCGATGCCGCCCTTCTGCCGGTCGAGGTGTGTCCAACCGCGTTTGAGTCGGGTGACCGTGTGCTCCAGCTGGGCAAGCTCCACTTGCAGCTTTCCCTCATAACTGCGGGCTCGCTGGGCGAAAATGTCCAGGATGAGGCCAGTCCGATCCAGCACTCTGCATTGCAGGTGCTTTTCCAGATTGCGCTCCTGGCTCGGACTCAGGGAATGATTGAACAGGACGAGCTCGGCCTGATGCTCCTTCACAGCAGCGGCGATTTCGTCCAGCTTTCCTGATCCGACGAAATGCCCTGCATCGGGCTTCTTGCGACTGCCTTTAATGAATAGTACTGGGACAGCGCCCGCGGATCGCGCCAGCTCCTCGAATTCAAAAGGGTCCTCCTGATCCTGTTCCGCTTCCAGATCAATATGCACGAGGACTGCGGTTTCACCGCCATCGGGTCTTTCAAAGAACAACAATGCACCTCAGGTCAGGCTACATTCCCTGGCGCTTCTTCCTCTTCGTCCGCTGGCATATCGCCTGAGCCCTGTGTCGGAATCTTGACCGAACGGGCGGGGACTACTGTGGAAATCGCGTGTTTGTAAACCATCTGATTTACTGCATTCTTCAGCAGTATCACGAACTGGTCGAAGGATTCTATCTGCCCCTGCAACTTGATGCCGCTGACCAGATAAATGGATACGGGGATTCGCTCCTTGCGAAGCACGTTCAAGAAAGGGTCTTGTAGAGAATGCCCTTTTGACATTTACTTTCTCCTTGGTTTTTTGATATGGGCTGGAAAATCCAGCAGTTTGCGTTCAAACAGCATCTATATTGCGATCCGATCAACAAACTTCAAGACCAGTTCGAGAGTCTCCGGGTTTTCGCTGTCCAAATCACGCAAATTTCCCCAGCTGCGCAGCCACGTTATCTGCCTTTTCGCTAGTTGTCTGGTCGCAATGATACCTTGTTCCACCATGCCATCAAAGCTCAATTCGCCCTCGATGTACTGCCATACCTGGCGATAACCCACGGCTCTCATCGATGGCAGAGCTAGTGCAAGATCACCGCGCGCACGCAGCGTTTCCACTTCCTCCACCAGCCCATCATCGATCATTTGCAGGAAGCGAGTTGCTATCCTGTCATGAAGTACGCCGCGCGATCCCGGCTGGATCGAAAGAAAATGCAAGTCGAAAGGAATGTCGGAAAGTCGTGAGTCCGCGCGACTCTCCTTGTGCCACTGGGTCATTGATCTGCCGGAAACCAGAAATATTTCCAGTGCACGCTGCAGACGCTGCGGATCATTGGGGTGAATGCGCTCAGCAGATTCCGGATCTACCTCTCGAAGCTGATCGTGAACATGCGCCCAGCCGCTGGAGAGTGCCAGGTCACCAATGCGCAGCCTGACTTCAGCATCTGCACCAGGCATCTGCGCCAGACCGTCGCGCAGTGCTTTGAAATACAGCATGGTGCCGCCCACAAGCAGCGGAATTCTGCCACTGCGCCGTATGTCCGCCATTTCACGCAGGGCATCGCTGCGGAATTGCGATGCCGAGTAGGCCAGCGCAGGGTCAAGAAAATCCAGGAGACGATGGGGTGCCACGGCAAGCGTTGCTGAGTCGGGCTTGCCAGTTCCAATGTCCATTCCCCGATAAATCTGCGCAGAATCAACGCTGATGATTTCACAAGGCAGACGCTTGACGATTTCGATTGCCAGCGCGGTCTTGCCTGAGGCTGTCGGCCCCAGCAGACAGATTGCAGGATAGCGCTCCTGTTGAATAGCATCGTTCATGGAGGCAGCCTACTGCCCCCGCAGGAACAGTTTGTCCAGCTGGTCCATGCTCTGCAGCACCCAGGTTGGACGTCCGTGATTGCACTGACCACTGCGCTCCGTTCTCTCCATGTCTCGCAGCAGCGCATTCATCTCGACGATGCTGAGCTGTCTGTTGGCGCGCACGGACCCATGACACGCCATCGTGGCAAGCAGTTCGTCCTGATGATTCCGGATGCGTTCGCTGCTGCCATGCTCCAGGACATCGGCGAGTACATCGCGCACCAGCTGCTCGATATCGGCACCCGCAAGAATGGTGGGCACCTGACGCACGACAATGGACTCTGTGGCAACCCTCTCCACGCCCAGCCCAAGCGCAAGCAATGCCCCGGCCTGATGTTCCGCACATTCAGCCTCCGCCTGACTCACGGCAATGGACACTGGCACCAGCAATGGCTGTGCGCGAATGCCTTCGTGCTGCACCGCCGCTTTCATGTGCTCATACGTAATGCGCTCATGGGCTGCATGCATGTCCACGATGATCAGTCCCTGTCTGTTCTGAGCAAGAATGTAGATGCCGTGCAGCTGTGCAATGGCAAATCCCAAAGGGGGCACGTCATCATCTTTCTGCAGCGCTGTGTAAATCGCCAGCTGATCAGCCACTTGCCTTGCTGAGGCCGGTGCTGACCAAGCCCCTGAAGAGCTCCAGTGCGACGTCGCGGCAGTCCCTGAGTCTGGCGCGCCGAATTGAATGCGGTTCTGCACTGCATCTGCATTGCCGAAAACGGGGGCACGTGGCGCCCAGGAATCCGTTCCGGAATTGTCCGATGATGGCGACGCACCCGTCGCCAGCCGGTCCTGCGGACGCTGCTCAGCCAGGGCCTTGTGCAGGGCGCGAAACAGAAAGTCGTGTACCAGCCGCCCGTCGCGAAAGCGCACTTCATGTTTGGTTGGATGCACATTCACGTCCACAAGCGCAGGCTGCAGCTCAAGATACAGCACAAAAGCAGGGTGACGACCATGAAACAGCACATCCTGATAAGCCTGCTTGACTGCGTGACTGACCAGTTTGTCGCGAATGATGCGGCCGTTCACGTAGAAGTACTGCAGATCCGCCTGGCTGCGCGAGAAGGTTGGAAGACTGACCCAGCCCCACAGTCGCAGACCGGCCGCTTCGACGTCCACGTGCAATGAATTTTCGACAAACGCCGGACCGCACACCAGCGCGACGCGGCGCTGCATCTCCTGCATGGATTGCGCCGCCTGCAGATGATGAACGGCGCGCTGATTGTGTCGCAGCATGAAACTGACATCGAAGCGGCTCAGCGCAAGGCGCTTCACTACATCGTCAATACGTTCGAACTCCGTTTTTTCGGTACGCAGAAATTTCTTGCGGGCGGGGGTGTTGAAAAACAGATCACGCACTTCAACTGTCGTGCCCCGGGGATGAGCAGCGGGTGAAATGGCTGCGGCCATCTCCTGACCTTCGGCCTCCACCCGCCAGGCCATCTCATCAACAGCGCTGCTGGTCCGCGACACCAGCTCGAGGCGCGACACAGAGCAGATGCTCGCCAGGGCTTCGCCGCGAAAGCCCAGGCTGGCGATATTCTCGAGGTCATCCAGATTGGCAATCTTGCTGGTGGCATGACGACTGAGCGCCAGCGCAAGGTCATCCTTGTCGATTCCGGAGCCGTTGTCGCGAATGCGGATCAGTTTGGCGCCGCCCTGCTCGACATCGATCTCGACTCGATCAGCACCGGCATCCAGGCAGTTTTCCAATAGCTCCTTGACCACGGAAGCAGGACGTTCGACCACTTCACCTGCTGCAATCTGATTGGCAAGGCGCTGGCTGAGTAGAGCAATTCGTTTCATTGAGAGTCGCAGGCCGCAGGCCGGAAATTCGCTCAGGGAGCGGGAATCGTCAGAACCTGCCCTACGTGAATGACATCGTTGCGCAGGTCATTGGCGGCGCGCAGGCTGGACAGACTGACACGGTAACGTGCCGCAATGCCCGAGAGAGTATCACCCCGCTCTGCCTTGTGCTGCACCTCCGGTGCATCCGGCAGGGAGAAGCCACCGGGTATTCGCAATTCCTGCCCGACATGAATGACGTCATTTCTCAGGTTGTTGTGCTCCCGCAGTTCCCGGGTAGTGACTCCATTGCGTTGCGCGATCACAGAGAGACTGTCGCCGCGACCGACCACATGTGTGCCGCCTATACTGCCGCTGCTGGCGACGGCACGACTCTGACCAAAGTCTGGCTTGATGTTGTTGGCCTTCTGCCAGGCCAGCAGCGTGTCCTCGGGCGGGCTGGCGACAAAGTAACGCATCACCCCTTGCACGATGCCGTCTGCCAGGCGGCGCTGATAGCTGGAAGAGTTGAGTTTGCGCGCCTCGTCCGGGTTGGACAGATAGCCCGTTTCGATCAGCAGCGAAGGGATGTCAGGCGAACGCAGGACCCAGAGATTGCCCTGCTGCGTCTTGTCACGCCGCAGCGTTGCCACACCTTTCAGGGAATCCAGGATGTGCCCGCCAGCAGCAATGCTCTGTTCGATGCTCCACGCCATGGACAGATCCAGCAGGGTGCGGGCCAGGTCGTCTTCGATGTTGCGCAGACTGGTGTCTCCGGCAACTCCGCCCAGCAGATCCGCGCTGTTTTCCTTCTCCGCGACGCGGCGGGTATTCTCATCTTCAGCGATCTTCTCGGAAAGCGCATACACCGTCACGCCTTCTGCGCGGGAGGTGCTGTAGGAGTCGGCGTGGATGGACAGGAAAATATCCGCGCGCTGCTGCCGGGCGATCTGTGGTCGGCGTTGCAACTGCACCGAATAATCCCCGTCGCGCACCATCACTGGCTGGAAACCCGGCACGGTTAGAAGTCGATCGTAAATCGCCCGGGAAATGGCCAGCGCCACGTCCTTCTCGCGAACCTTGCGGTCATAGGCCAGTGCGCCCGGGTCTTCGCCACCATGTCCGGCGTCAATCGCTACAATGATGTCGCGCTGCACAGACTCGGGTGCCTGTGGCGCCTCTACCGTGTGGGCAACAGCGGGCACCTGCCCTGCTTCGTAGAGATCCACTACCAGCCGGTCCTTGTTT
>Ga0255130_1000392_pt1 | contig 13584 bp, 13 predicted proteins | sample Law_Yuk_RepB_8d_FD_188560 | JGI IMG/M metagenome (GOLD analysis project Ga0255130, IMG submission 188560) | Freshwater microbial communities from St. Lawrence River, New York, United States - Law_Yuk_RepB_8d | ecosystem: Environmental > Aquatic > Freshwater > River | place: USA: New York...
GTTTTAAGGTATCCCTTGAGCGCACACCGGGACTTTTAGAAAAGCTATTTACTGAAGCTGAAAGACGTAAACCAATCGCATCACTTGCTGCGCGATTTGCTGCCAAAGAAGCCCTTGCAAAGGCTTTGAATGCTGGCAAAGGATTATCATGGCATGAGGCAGAGGTTGTTAATTTAGAGAGCGGTAAGCCTGTCTTTTTATTTCGAGGCGAGATAGCAGATCTGATTAATGGGGCTGATGTGCACCTTTCTCTCTCACATGATGCAGGAATCGCATCTGCCATGGTGATTGTGGAGCGCACATGAATCGCGCTGAAGCACGAATTGATACAGCACATCTTGCATCCAATATCGCCCATCTAAAATCAACCAGTAAGACTGCATTAATGGCTGTAGTTAAAGCAGATGCTTATGGGCATGGATTATTAGGTATTGGTCTTTCTGCAGAAAAAGCAGGTGCTGATTGGCTTGGTGTTGCATTACTAGAAGAGGCGATCACTCTTAGAACTCATGGAGTTCGAATTCCTATTCTGGCGTGGCTAGTGTCACCGGGTGCTGATTTTAAATCTGCCGTTGACCATGATATTGATGTTGCAGTTTCATCTATTGCGGCTTTTAAAGAGATTGCTCAACTGCCAAACAAGCCTCGCATCCATATTGAATTAGACACAGGCATGACTCGTGGCGGATTCTTGGATGAATGGCAAGAGTTTCTATTGCAGGATTTTTCAACCGTCAACGTTGTCGGAGTCTTTTCACACTTTGCTAGAGCAGACGAACCAGGTGAAAAGCAAAATAATGAGCAGCTGAATAGGTTTAATGCAATGGTTTCAGATCTTGAAAAGATTGGAATAAATCCACCGATCAAACATCTTTCAAATTCAGCAGCCACTCTTAAGAATCCTTCGGCGCACTTTAATTTAGTCCGAGCAGGTATTTCTCTGTATGGACTGTCTCCAGATGTTTCAACACTTGGCAGTAGCAGCCAACTTTCGCTAAAGCCGGTAATGCAGCTGCGAGCCAAGTTGCATGTAGTTAAGAGCGTTCCGGCGGGTGCTGCAGTTGGTTATGGTGCAACAGCTCATACGACAACGCAGACTAAGTTAGGTGTGGTTGCCATGGGTTATGCCGATGGAATTCCACGCATCACAAAAGATGCAGGGGTATTTATCAATGGCAAGAAAGCACCGATTATCGGCCGGGTTTCTATGGACCAATTTGTGGTTGATTTAGGTGCTGATTCAACAGCGGTTTCTGGGGATTGGGTGATTATTTTCGGTGATGGCTCGCATGGTGAGTACACAGCCGATGACTGGGGTGCAGGATCGTTATCAATTAATTACGAAATCGTCACACGAATCGGACCTCGTGTGCCTAGAATCTACGCACCTCATGTCTACTCATAATGCAGCGCTGCACGTCGAGAGAGTTAATGTCTCTTTTGGCGGTCTTCGGGCTCTCAACGATGTTTATCTTGAAGTTGGTAAAAACGAGGTTGTTGGATTAATTGGACCCAATGGTGCCGGCAAGACAACTTTATTTAATGCGCTGTGTGGATTGGTAACTCCAGATTCTGGTGAATTTCACCTAAACGGAAAGAAGAGCGACTTTCCTAAACCTTATGAACTAGTTGATTTAGGAATTGCGCGCACGCTGCAAGGTGTTGGCTTATTTGGTGACTTAACGGTTTTAGAAAATGTCATGGTTGGTGCGCAGCATTTATCGCAGACTGGATTGATTTCAGCAGCCTTTGGAAGAAATAGAAAAGATGAAAATCAGATCAGAGATAAGGCACGAGTTGCATTAGAACGTGTATATGCAGGTGGTATTGCTCATCGTCGCGCAGACACCTTGTCTTATCCTGATACAAAGCGAGTTGCTATCGCTCGCGCTCTTGTTAGTGAACCAACAATTTTGATGCTGGATGAACCTGCTGGTGGTTTGGGATCTCAAGATATTGAGTGGATGAACCAACTGATTAAGAATTTGAGTGTTGATATGTCGGTACTGCTTGTGGAGCACCACATGGATGTTGTCATGTCGGTATGTAGCAAACTCTACGTTCTTAACTTTGGTGAAGTAATTGCTAGTGGTGATGCAGAAACTGTGCGTCGTGATCCTGCGGTAATGGCAGCCTATTTAGGTACAGGTAGCAACCATGTCGCTTAATGTCTCTAACTTAACTGTCCATCATGGTGCGATCTGCGCAGTCAATCAAGTTTCACTGGCTGTTCCAACCGGAAAGCTTGCTGCAATTATTGGCGCTAATGGCGCAGGAAAGACGACTTTACTTCGCGCTTTGTCAGGTCTTAATAAGCCAACCAATGGTGTGGTTAATTGGATGGGCACAACAATTACAGGTGATAAACCTGAAAAGCTAGTTCGCATGGGTATTTCTCATGTCTCAGAAGGTAAGTCAGTAATACCTGAGTTAACTGTTCGAGAAAATCTTGAGCTCGGTGCTATCTGGCGTAAAGATGGCAAAGAGATGAAAGAGTCTCTTGATCAAGTAGTTACCATTTTTCCTCGCTTAGGAGAGCGCATCACGCAACGATCTGACACGTTGTCGGGCGGAGAGCGTCAGATGCTGGCAATTGGCCGAGCGATCATGTCTAAGCCAAAGCTTCTTCTTCTTGATGAGCCATCGTTAGGGCTGGCTCCACTTGTCGTGGAACAGATTTTTCAAACAATTAGAGATTTAACTACTCAGATGAGATTAACGGTTTTGCTTGTTGAGCAAAATGCCATGGGCGCATTAAATATTGCAGATCTTGGAATTGTGCTGAATTTAGGAAAAGTTGTTGCCGTCGATCACGCACAAGCGTTGATCCAAGACCCTGCAGTGCGCGCTGCATATTTGGGGTATTAATCATGCAACTACTCAATACTCTATTGATTGGAATAACTGCTGGGTCAATTTATGCATTAATGGCAATTGCATTTGTTTTGGTATGGCGCAGTACGCGGGTAGTTAACTTTGCCCAAGCAGGTATGGCACTTTTATCAACCTACTTTGGGTATGAAGCTGTTTCTAGACTTGGTTCATTTTGGGTTGCCCTGCCTGTTGCAATGATTGGTGGGGCGTTATTTGCAGCACTTGTCGAGCTAGTTTTAATGCGACTGTTAGTCAAGCACGCATCCTCTGGTCCTATTGCAGGTGTTGCCCCAATTATTGCAACACTTGGATTACTCGGAGTTATTCGTTCGGTTATTAGCATGATTTGGGGCGGACAGGATCTACGTATCGTTCCACCAATTTCTAATAATGGATTTACGATCAATGGCTCGACATTAGTTTTTTCACCGTTAAAGCTCTTAATTCTTGTCGTCGTCGTAGTTTTACTCATTCTTCTCACAACTCTCTTCCAAAAAACTAATCTTGGTTTAGCGCTGCGGGCATCTGCGCACGCACCGGAAATTGCACGACTTTCAGGCGTAAGAGTTGATGCGGTTCGCACCCTTGGTTGGGCTTTGGCGGGTGCGGCAGGTGCGGTTGCAGGACTATTCCAAACGGTAAATGGAAACGGAAATTTTTCACCAGATTCAATTGAGTTCTTATTGCTTCTTGTTTCAGGGTTTATCGCAGCAGTTATTGGCGGCCTCGACAGTCTGCTTGGAGCAGTGCTTGGCGGGTTGTTCCTCGGAATCGCAATCTCATTTGTACTGATGTATGTAAGTAGTGGGCTTTTCTTTATCGCACCCTTTGTTATTTTGTTACTTGTTTTGTTTATTCGCCCTCAAGGCATTATTGGAGTAAAGGCGGGTCGACGTGCATAAGAGCAAAAAGGAGAGCACACATATCCCACTCTTTATTCTCGGTGGAGTTGTTCTTTACTTTCTCAGCGGATTTGTGGACGAGCTTCGGGTTTACCAAGGAGCTTCAATTGCAGTGTATGTAATTGCGATCTCTTCAATTATTTTACTTACCGGATATTCAGGTCAGGTCTCATTGGGACATGGTGCGCTAATGGCTGTTGGTGCCTATGCAGCAGCTGTGCTTCGAGTTGAATTTAATGTTCCAATTATTTTGTGTTTTGTTGCAGCAGTATTAGCCGCTGCAGTAGGTGGTTCGCTATTGGGCGCAGCAGCAGCCCGCTTATCTGGTCCATATTTAGCGGGCACAACGTTGGCACTTGCAATTGGGCTCCCATCACTTGCTAATCAATTTTCAATTCTCGGCGGAGAACAAGGCCTAGCATTTGATGTCGGATTTCCTCCACTTGCATTAGGTGAAGAGTTCACTCAATACAAATGGTTCTTCTGGATTGCAGCACTCGCCGCACTGATTTCTATGTGGAGTGTTAGAAATATTTTGAACTCTGCCTATGGTCGTTCATGGAGAGCTGGCAGGGGCAATGAGGTCGCAGCTCAGTTGGCCGGGATCAACACAGCCCGCTCTAAGGTCTTAGCCTTCACTGTAAGCGCAGGAATCGCTGGTTTGGCTGGAGCGCTGCTTGCCATGACCATAGGTACCGTTTCCCCGAGCGCATTCCCGCTTACCCTCTCATTTTCCCTGCTGACAGGCGCTGTTCTCGCTGGCATAACTACCCTCGGAGGCGTCATTATTGGGGCAGTGGTTTTAGTAGCCATCCCAGAGATCGCCGATGTGGTCGCGCACCGCCTCGGTAGCTCTGAGAGTGTTACTACAAATCTGCCAGGTTTGATTGTTAGTGGGTTGTTGATTCTGACAGTTCTGTTTGTTCCAAACGGTCCTGTTGAACAACATCGCGCTCGCAAAGCAAAGCACGAAGCAGCACACGCTGGCTCTAAAAAGAATGACAAGCACTAAGAAGTACAAGCAGTAAAGCAGTAACCCTCGTAACAACCCTCGATGGAAGGAAACACATGAAAGCAATGAACCGTCGCAAGCTGATTACAGCTTCAGCGGTACTGGCCGTCGTTGGATTAGCTGCAACAGCTCTTCCGGCACAAGCGGCAGAAGTTGGCGTTACCTCTACTCAAATCAAATTGGGTATGACTCTGCCAATGACAGGTACAGCATCACTTGGTTACAACAAGATTCCAGGTGCAGCAAAGGCATACTTTGATTACCTCAATGCAAATGGTGGAATCAACGGCCGCAAGATAACCCTCGTTGTTAAGGATGATCGTTACGTCCCAACTGAAGCGGTTGCAAAGACAAATGAACTTATCCTGAAGGACAAGGTCATGGCTCTTATGGCACCTCTTGGAACTGCAAACGTTAAGGCAGTTGCCACATCGGTTAACCCAGCCCGTCGCGGCGTCCCAGTGTTGTTTATTAACACAGGATTTAGTGGATTTGCAGATGTCAAGAAGTACCCAACTACTTACACAGTTTTGCCTTCATACATCATGGAAGCAAAAATCATGGGTGAGTACATCAAGGAAAATTTTGCTGGTAAGAAGATTGGTCTTCTCTACCAGGATGACGACTTCGGAGTAGATGCACTTGAAGGCTTCAAGACTGCCGGAGTTAACTTCGCTGTCAAGGTCCCATATGCATCAGGTTCACAGAATGCAGCAGCAGCTGCAGGTTGGATCACAAAGTTCAAGGCTGCTGAAGCAGACGTAGTAATTCTTTTTGGTGTTTCAAGTGCAACTTCTGCAATGCTTGGCGTTGCAGCGCAGTTGAAGTACGCACCACAGTGGATGCTTGGCTCAGTTGGTGGAGATGCCACAACAATCAAGCTAACTGGAGTTCCAGCAGGCGTTCTATACAACGCAATTGGTTTCTCACCAGTTCCAGCAACTACAGATATGAAGGATGAGTACGTCAAGTTCTTCTCAGATATCTATGCCAAGGCAGTACCTGGATCAGCATTTGATCTAAACGTTCTGCTAGGTATGAACACAGCATTTATGACAGCGCAAGCCATTAAGGCTGCGGGTCAAAATCCAACACGTAAGTCTTTGATGGCAGCGATCGATAGCAAGGGTGCAACATTTGCAAGCTCTGCTTTGGTTCCAGTTGGCTACTCAAAGACAAGCCATGTTGGTCTAACCGGATACTGGGTTGGAAAGTACGCACCAACAGGTGATCTTGCTCCAATCGGTGGCACTTATGTTACATACACAACCGATTCAGGATCTGGTCCAGTTGTTAAGTCAACATACAAGCGTCCTGCAATGCCAGCGAAGGGATTACCTAACTAATGAAAAAAGTAAGATTACTTTCGCTTCTTTCAGTAACAGCACTTGTCACAACAGTTCTAGTCACAGCACCAACAGTTGCTAATGCAGCACCTGCGTGTGATGGCAAGAGCCCAATTCAGTCATGCGTTGGTGTTACATCAGATGGCGCTCCATATGCAATGCAGGTTCCAGCAAACTTCAACGGAACTGTTGCTTTGTACTCACACGGGTACCGCTATAACGTAGATATTCCTGCAGCAATTCCTCTAATTGGTGGGTACAAGATCACCAATACGCCAGAGCCAGTTCCTGGTGGAAACGCTGCAGTTGCTCAGTACTTCTTTAGTCAAGGTATTGCAATCCTTGGATCAGGTTTTGCTCGTCAAGGGTGGAATCCAGATTCAGCGATCAAGACAAACGTTGAGCTAATTGACACTTTCAAGAAGCAGTTCCCAAAGACAACCAAGGTTGTTGCATGGGGATCATCACTTGGTGGCGTAATTACTCAGGGTCTTGCTGAAAAGTATCCTCAACTTGTTTCTGCAGTTGCACCAATGTGTATGGCAGACAACATCACACCTCAGTTAACAATGGCTGGAGACTTCCTGTGGGGAGTAAAGGTTCTCTTTGATCCAACGATCAAGGGTGGAAGCTACTCAGCTGGTGCTGCAGGTGTTGCAGAGTCATATGCTGACTTAGGCAAAGTCTTTACAGTTATGGGCAAGTTGCAAGCAGCGCTCGCAACAGGTGCATGGCCAGATACTGCGTCACCAACAGGTAAGTCTTTGGCTGCAGCTGGAGTTCCATCACGAAGTGCATTGTTGCTACTTGGTTTGATGGCAGGACTTCCAACACAATCAGCACACTTTGACTCAGTCTCAGGTCCTGAGGGTGCGTTGAAGTTGACCTTCCCATTGGCGCTAAGCCCAGCACTTGCAATCCTTGAAAATGGAACAAATGCTGCTGCACTTGCTGTTCTTGCAACACAAGATGTTGAAGCTCAAGCAGGAGGAGCAATCTTTGATAATACAAAGACTGATTACTCAGCTCGTATTGAGGGAGAACGCGTTATTTATAACGCAGCACTTTCAGGTAACACAGTAATCGATGCACTTTTGGGTGCATTATCTGCTGCAAACCCAGGAGCACCTCGTGCGGTTGCAAATCCAGCAGCTGTTGCAAAGATGAATGCACTACACACCAACACAGGAAAGATCAATGTTCCTACAGTGTTGATGGTGGGTCTTGCAGATCCAATTACTCCTGCAGGTGCTTCACAGCGTCTGGTTGATCTATATGCAGAGCAGTATGCAGCTGAAAAGGCTGCTGCTAGCAAGGCGTATCAAAGCTCGCGCTCATACGCTGCTCCAACAAACAAATTGTTAATGCTCTGGAATACACCTCCAGCAAGCTACACAAAGTTTAATGAAGCAGGATCTCCAATAACATCAACTCCAGCAGCACAAGGAACTAACCACTGTAACTTCACATCAGCACAATTAGTGTTGGTAGCAAAGTCAATGGTTCAGGCTTCAAACACCGGAAAGCTTCCATCAGGAGGATCGTTCTACACAGCGATACGTAAAGCTGGGAACCTTTCAATTGATAAGGGCATCCGTGCTCCATGGTTGAAGGCATACGGGAATAACTAATGGATCGCTCGTAATACATCGAGGGTAAAAAAGCAGGGCCAGGTAATCCTGGCCCTGCTTTTACTTTATCCTTGACCAATGATCTCCATCGCAACCGCTGGTGAAATGCATCAGTTAGGTGAAAAGCTTTCAACCCACTTGCGTGCTGGTGATCTTGTTCTTGTAAACGGCCCACTAGGCGCTGGCAAAACTGTTCTAGCCCAAGGTGTTGGCGCAGGACTGGGAATTACGGGAATCACTTCTCCCACCTTTGTTATTTCACGAGTCCATAAAGCAGCAGTGCCCTTTATTCATGTTGATGCGTATCGTTTAGTTGATTCGGAAAATCCCAATCTTTATCTGGATGATTTAGATCTAGATATTGCAGGATCAATTACTCTCATTGAATGGGGCGGAGCAGAATCTGCGCGCCTTAGTGAAGATCGCCTAGAGATCACCATTGATCGCAGCGATGATGTGAGAAAAGTTGAGATCACACCAGTTGGAACTCGCTGGGCAGGATTTAAACTATGACAAAAGTATTGGCAATAGATACATCAACCTCTAGAACATCAGTAGCAATCATTGACGGTGATTCTGTTTTGTTTAGTGGACACCGAGATGGTGCAACAGCACACGGGCCATCACTGCCTGCATTAGTTCAAAAGGCGTTAGCAATCAGTGCTGTTGATGAGGTTGTAGTTGGAATGGGCCCTGGTCCATTTACAGGATTAAGAGTTGGAATTGCCTTTGCGCAAAGTTTTGCATTAGCTCGTGAGATACCGGTACGTGGTGTTTGTTCACTAGATGCTATTGCGGCGCAAATCGATGAGAAGGATTTCATTATTACCGTTGATGCGCGCCGTAAAGAGGTTTATTGGGCTCGTTACACAGCTGGTGTTCGAGTTGGGGATCCAGCGGTTAACTTTCCTGCTGATGTCTCAGGCGCTCCGATTCATGCGGATCTCTTTCCTGATATGCAAGCACTTATTAAATTACCTGGAAATATCACCGAACCAATTTATCTACGCAGACCAGATGCAGTAGCAACGGCGGATCGTTCATGATTACTTATCGCGAGGCAACTGCCTTTGATCTTCCTGTATTTGTTTCACTAGACAAAGAATTGTTTCCGTATTCACCGTGGTCTGCCTCCCAATACAAAGAAGAGTTTTCAAGCCCAACTCGCCACTTTGTCGTGGCTGTGGATGCTGCACAAAGCATCATTGGTTACGCGGGGGTTTTTGCACCGGGTCAGACTGAAGCAGATATTTTGACTGTGGGTGTTGTTCCAGAGCAGCGCGGAAAAGGGATTGCTAAAGCACTTATAGCTTTGATTACCGATTGGGCCAATAACCAAGGATCAACAGCGATGATGCTTGAAGTTAAGACTGACAACCTTGAGGCCATTGGTCTCTATGAATCATTGGGGTATTCAAAACTTAATGTTCGTAAGGATTACTTTGGTGCTGGCCTTGATGCGCAAGTCATGCGATTGGAGCTCTCATGAGTGAGCCAATTGTTCTAGGAATTGAGACTTCCTGTGATGAGACCGCAGTTGGAATTGTCCGTGGTCGCACATTACTTGCCAATGTAATTGCATCTAGCGTTGAAGAACATGCACGTTTTGGGGGAGTCGTACCTGAAATTGCAAGCCGTGCCCACCTAGAGGCAATGATTCCGACATTGCACAAAGCACTCAAAGACTCCAAGTTATCTTTGAAAGATATTGATGCAGTTGCTGTTACTGGGGGTCCAGGATTAGTTGGAGCTCTCCTTGTCGGTGTCGGTTCTGCAGCTGGTCTTGCACTCGGTTTAAACAAACCAATTTATGCAGTGAATCATTTAGCTGCCCACGTGAGTGTTGATTCTTTGACACACAGCAATCCATTAGATCCAACAATTGCATTATTAGTAAGTGGTGGACACTCATCGCTATTGCAAGTAGATGACATCACCGGATCAATTACAAAACTTGGTGAGACGATGGATGATGCTGCCGGTGAGGCGTTCGATAAAATTGCTCGTGTTATGAAGTTAGGTTTCCCGGGTGGTCCTGCCATTGATAAGTTGTCGCACGAGGGCAGTGCAACTGTAATTGATTTTCCTCGTGGCTTAACAACCTCTAATGACTGGCTGACACGTCCATTTGATTTTTCATTCTCTGGTTTAAAAACGGCTGTTGCTAGATATCTAGAAGCAACACCAAATTATGCAAGAGCCGACGTTGCTGCCTCCTTTCAAGAAGCGATTGTTGATGTTCTGCTATTAAAGGCTGTTGCTGCGTGCAAAAAGACAGGGATCAATTCACTGGTTATTGCAGGAGGGGTTGCGGCAAATTCACGGCTTCGAGCAGTTGCCCTAGAACGGTGCGACAAGGCGGGGATTGAGCTACGGGTCCCAAGCCCAGGGCTGTGCACAGATAACGGGGCTATGGTCGCCGCCCTTGGCTCATTGATGGTTTCTGCTGGTCGCACGCCCAGCCCTGTGGCCTTTGACGCTGATTCCAGCCTGCCTGTGACCACTGTTTGCCTCTAGGGCTGGATTTGCCGTGCGTGTTAGGCACGCCTAGAGTTTGCGTTAGCACTCACGACCCGAGTCTGCTAATTCTGGTCGCACGAGGAAACAGAACAAGAGGAGTCACACCATGGCAGTTAAGCCACTAGAAGATCGCATCGTTATCAAGACAAACGAGGCTGAGACAACAACAGCATCAGGTCTTGTTATCCCAGATACAGCAAAAGAGAAGCCACAGGAAGGCACTGTTGTCGCAGTAGGCCCAGGCCGCTTTGATGATGGCGTGCGCGTTCCAATGGATGTCAAGGTTGGCGATGTAGTTCTATACAGCAAGTACGGCGGAACTGAAATCAAGCACGGTGGAGAAGATCTACTTGTTCTTTCAGCTCGCGACATTCTCGCTGTAATCGAGAAGTAAATGGGAAAGAGTCTTCAATTTGATGAGCAAGCACGCCGCGCCATGGAGCGCGGTGTCAACATTCTTGCTGACACAGTAAAGGTAACTCTGGGGCCTAAGGGTCGCAACGTTGTTATCGGTAAGTCATTTGGTGCACCAATCATCACTAATGATGGTGTGACAATTGCAAAGGAAATTGAACTATCAGATCCTGCTGAAAACATGGGAGCTCAGTTAGTTAAAGAAGTTGCGACAAAGACAAATGATGTCGCAGGCGACGGAACTACAACAGCAACTGTTCTAGCTCAAGCAATGGTTAAAGAAGGGTTACGTAACCTTGCAGCTGGCGCGCAGCCAATGGATATCAAGATAGGTATTGAAGCGGCCGTAGCAGCGGTTTCAGAGAAGTTGCGCTCGCAGGCAACTCCAGTTAATGGAAAGCCACAGATTGCAGATGTTGCAACAATTTCTGCACAGGATCGTGCAATTGGCGAACTAATTGCTGAAGCAATGGACCGTGTTGGCAAAGATGGAGTTATTACAGTTGAAGAAGCATCAACAACTGGACTTGATCTGGAATTCACAGAAGGAATGCAGTTCGACAAGGGCTACATTTCACCGTACTTCGTAACTAATCAGGATCGTATGGAAGCAATCCTTGAGGATGCCTACGTATTAATCTCAGCAAACAAGGTATCTGCCCTGTCAGATCTTTTGCCATTGCTGGAAAAGGTTGCTCAGGCTTCAAAGCCACTATTGATCATCGCTGAAGACATTGAAGGCGAAGCACTGTCAACGCTTGTTGTTAACCGCATGCGTGGAGTCTTTGCATCAGTTGCTGTTAAGGCACCTGGCTTTGGTGATCGCCGCAAGGCAACACTGCAGGACATCGCAGTACTAACAGGTGGACAAGTTATTTCTTCAGAGCTTGGAATGAAACTCGAGAGCGTAACTCTTGAAGATCTAGGTAAGGCCCGTCGTATCGTTGTTACTAAGGATGCAACAACAATCGTTGATGGCGCTGGCGATAAGACTGCAGTTGCTGCTCGTGTTTCTGAACTTCGCAAGGAAATCGAAAACAGCGATTCTTCATGGGATAAGGAAAAGTTGCAGGAGCGTCTCGCAAAGCTTGCAGGTGGAGTATGCGTAATCAAGGTTGGCGCACACACCGAAGTTGAACTCAATGAAAAGAAGCACCGTCTTGAGGATGCAATCTCTGCAACTCGCGCCGCTGTTGAAGAAGGAATCGTTGTTGGTGGAGGCGCAGCACTTGTGCATGCAGCCGATGCTCTAGAAGGCGATCTTGGATTCACCGGCGACAAGGCTGTCGGTGTTCGTTTAGTTCGCAAGGCTTGCGATGAACCACTTCGCTGGATTGCAGAAAATGCAGGACTTGAAGGCTACGTAGTAGTTGCAAAGGTTCGCGCAATGAAGCACAACGAGGGTTTCAACGCTGCAACAGATGTATATGGCGATCTAGCCGCTGATGGTGTTATCGATCCAGTTAAGGTAACCCGCTCAGCACTAGCTAACGCTGCATCAATTGCTGCAATGTTTATTACAACTGAAGCAGTTGTCTATGAGAAGCCAGCAGAACAAGCTGCAGCTGATGCTGCAGGAGGCCACGGACATTCACATGGCCCAGGTGGACACTCACATTAATTAAAAAGAAACAAGCCCCGCGGAAATATCCGTGGGGCTTTTTCTTTTCTCCTTAGGAGGAAGGAAATTTATGAGGCGTGTGAAATATCTGGAGTGGCGTCCTTGCCTAAAATAGCGAGGCGATCATCTTCGGAAAGACCTCCCCAAATTCCATATGGCTCTTGCACTGCAAGTGCGTGTGCGCGGCATGCTGCAATTACTGGGCAGGACGCGCAGATTGCCTTTGCTGTATTTTCACGATTACGGCGACGAGGTCCTCGTTCTCCATCTGGATGGAAAAACATCTCTGATGGAAGCTCGCGACAGACACCTTCGTACTGCCATTCCCATTCATCGGCAACGGGGCGGGGTAAACGTGAGGTTTCAGCCATGGCCATACTGTACAACCGCGCCATAGGTTGTTCAAGCATTTTCGTGCCCAAAGTTGTTCAAAAGGTGTTTTCGGGTGGTGAGTTAGGCCACTTCACGCCACGATTACCCCATGGAAGAGGAGCTTTTAACGGTAGCCGCCGTTGCCCGCCGCATAGGCGTAGCTCCAGCCACGCTTCGAACCTGGGATCGCCGATATGGCCTTGGGCCATCTAGTCACGAGGTAGGCGAGCATCGCCGTTACTGTCCAAGTGATCTTGCCCAACTAACACTGATGCGTCGCTTAATCATCAGCGGTGTTGCACCAGCTGACGCAGCACTTAGGGCTAAAGCTCATTCAGGTTCGGTATCGGTAGAAAATGTAATCCAAGATTTTGAAGTACGAGAAGATGTTGTTGATTCATTACATCGAGCCGCCAAATCCCTTGATAAGAATTTTGTGGAAACCTTGCTTCGCAAAGATATTTCAGAGAACGGCGTGATTGCCTCATGGACTGAAGTCATTGTCCCGCTTTTGTTTTTAGTAGGGGATGAATGGGCGGCAACTGGCACCGGAATTGAAGTAGAGCACATGCTTTCAGAGATCATTAAGAGATTACTTCGTGAAGGTGTTGCAGAGATCAAAGATCCGGTTAATGCCCAACCGGTATTGCTTGCATCCGTCGGTGAAGAGCTCCATTGTTTGGCCTTACATGCGCTAGCTGCTGCCTTAGCTGAAAAAGGAATTGAATCATTTTTCTTAGGAGCCAGAACGCCTCTTGAAGCGATTTCAGGAATGGTTAAACGCGCAGCACCACCAGCGGTATTTCTCTGGGCTCAACTTGAACAAAACTCTGATCCGAAATTTTTCAAAGATCTCCCGGTTGTTCGTCCAGCCCCGCGAGTGATTGTGGGT
>Ga0255130_1000393_pt1 | contig 13572 bp, 9 predicted proteins | sample Law_Yuk_RepB_8d_FD_188560 | JGI IMG/M metagenome (GOLD analysis project Ga0255130, IMG submission 188560) | Freshwater microbial communities from St. Lawrence River, New York, United States - Law_Yuk_RepB_8d | ecosystem: Environmental > Aquatic > Freshwater > River | place: USA: New York...
GCCCAGCGGGATCACGGGCAACTGGGGCAGCACCACCCGAGAAACACCCAAGCGATTTTGAAGGTAGTCCACCTGGGCCTGCAGCAGCCGGGTGACGTTGTCTTTAACAGCGGTAGAGGTGCAGATGACCGCATCCCAGGGCTGCACGGGGCCAGTGATCAGATCGGCCAGCGCATCCATGGCGCCAGCAGAGGATGTGGTGTGGGTGATGCCGCACAGGCTCCAGGCCGTGTGCCCGAAGGCAGCGCGGTGAAAGGCGTGCTCGCCAATACCGGGGCCGGGGTAATAGACCACGCCCGCTTGGGTCAGCGCACCCAAAGAAGATTTATCTACAGAGCGCACGGGCTCTGTGCGGCCCAATGAAGAAACAACCGATGCAAAGTGACGGGCATGCTCGGGGCGCTGCACCTGCGCCCAAAACTCGGAAGACGTGCTGTGCGAGAGAAACCCGCGCAAGAAAGACTCACCCGCCGCGTTGCGCCCCATCAGCTTGGGGCCGCTGGTGGTGTAGGCCTCGGGGTGGTAATAGATGGCGGGCACGGCCTAAACCGGGAAGTGCAGACCTGCCAACTCGCGCATCTCAGCTTCTGTGCGATCAGATTTACTCGCCAATGCAAACAGGTCAAAGAACGGTTCACGGCCACGGGCCATGGTGGCAACCGACTTGAAGCCACTGGAGCGCAAGGTGCCGGACAAGACTTTTTGTGTGAAGCCGCAGCGGTGGGCCATGTACAGATTGCCCTGCATCATCGATGAACGAAGGCCATACAAGATGTCGATTGGGGCGATAGGTCCAGCAGGGCTGCTATAGGCAGCTTCCGTTAATTTGTCTTGTGCGATCAGTGCACACACAGACTGGAGATCTGGACATGTGACAACAAAGAAGCCATCGGGCTTGAGCACACGGATGAACTCGGCAAATGCTAAAGGTACTTCGTGCGGGTAGAGGTGCTCGATGTTGTGGCTGGAGTAAATGGCATCGACAGATTCGGACGCTACAGCAGACATGTCGGTCATGGTGCCAATGACATCGGGCTTAACAGATTCATCGATGTCGAGACGGATTTCCGTCCAGTCAGGGGTGTTGAAGCCGCGGGTGGTGCGGTCTTTGCGCTTGGGTCCGCAGCCGACGTGAAGAAAGGATTTCATACGGGGTTTTGTCTAAAGGCACGTAATGCACTTAGAAAAAACCCCACCCCCTTGTGAAGGGTGGGGTTCTTGAGCTGACTTCCCTTCTTTAAATCGAAGGGTGGCGCTTGATCTGCAATTAAGCGATCACGTCAAAGTTTGCAGCAACCAAACTTGCCGTGTTCACACCAACTAGAGTTGCCATTTGAGTACCTGTACCTGCGCCAGCGCTGATGTCGGTGTCAAAATAGACCTGCGTAGCACCAGCACCATCGCGCCATACAACAATTGCACCATTCGTTGCATCGGTAATCGCACCGGCAGTTGCATTCAAAGTAGCTTGAACAGCGGCGTAGGAGCCATACTCGCCCAACACGATCACGATATCAACGTCGCCAGCACCAGCAGTGTTAGCCAAGCTTGTCAGTGTTGCACCGTCGGCAGAAAGAGTCGCAACCTTCTGTGTGGTATTGGTCACAACTACAGTACCGATATCAAAAACCAGCAAATCACCGCCTGTGCCAGCAGTAAACCCGGTGATGGTGTCAATGTTGGTCGCGCCAATTGCTAAGTTGGTAGATGCAGTGTCAGTACTACCGATGTAAACGGAGTCAGTAACTGCTGTCGTCTCGGTCAGAATGATCGCGTCGTTGCCTGCGCCACCAGCAACGCTATCAGAACCTTCCCCACCAGTGATGCTGTCGTTACCTGCACCGCCATACAAAGCAGTATCTGAACCGGAACCACCGTCAATGGTGTCGTTACCTGTACCACCATCAACAGAGTCAGCGCCAGCGCCCAGTGTCAACGTGTCGCCGTTGGCAGAACCTGTAATCACGTCTGCACCTGCACCACCAATCACGGTAGCGGCAGCGGCAGCATTGGCCACGCTCAATGTCAGAACGTTGGTCAAAGCAGAAGCATCGACGTTCTTGAGTGCTGTTGCATTTGTCACAGTCAGCGACTCAGTACCAGAGATGTTCACTGCAGTGGCGCTTGCAGCAGTCAAAGTCCCGATTGTGTGTACACGCACGGTTGCACTTGCTGTCTCTTCACGTGTTGTGATGTTGACTGTCTCAATGCCAGTAGCTGAAACCAATGTGAAAGCCTCATCTGAAGCAGTACCGTCCAAGTCGGTAGTAATGATATTCAGCACGTCAGCTGTGCCTGTAGCATCAGCTAAAGTAAACACACCACCGGTTGTATCGCCAATGACAACTGTCGAGTTTGCAACCATTCCGGAGAAGGTTTGACCGCCACCGCCAGCGTTCAGGGTGATATACCCAATGTTATCAAAGCGTGCCAGGTCCACACCGCTTGTAACAGCATCGGTCACGGTCAAGCGCTCGATATTTGACAAGTTGGTGTTCAATGTTGCACCGTTACCAAAAGACAGTGCGTTGACTGCAGTAATGGTTGCCTGTGTCACGCTCAAAACGTCGGTGCCATCACCTCCATCGATGGTGTCAGCTTGAGTCAGGTTGTCACCCAAAGTGATGGTGTCGTTACCTGCTCCGCCGTTGACCACATCGTTACCAGCGCCAGAAGTGATCGCATCGTTGCCGTCACCGCCAACAATGTTATCGTTGCCAGCACCGCCAGTGATGGTGTCATTACCTGCACCGCCGTTAATAGTTGTTGAAGTAGCAGAACCAACAATGATGTCAGAGTTCGCAGAACCGATGATGGATGTCACGCCGACAGTTGCAGCACCTGTGTTGCTGAAGGTGCGTGTACCGGTCAAGCCGGAAGCGTCAACCGTAGCAGTAGTAGCGCCTGTTGCAGTGATGATGCCTGTCACAACTGAGTTGTTACCCACAAAGTTGAGGACTTGTGAACCACCTGTGTCCGGGGTCAGGCCAATCGCACCCAAGGCAACGGAGGCGCCAGCTGCTGTTGTGGTGCTTGTATTGACTGTGACAGTCTCAAAGCCACTAATAGCCAAAATGTCGTTACCAGCAAACACATCGGATGCAGCAGTGCCGTTCAACAGTGTCAAAGAATCTGTTGTTGCAGTACCTGTATCGCCAACAGTCAATGTTTCAGCAGTACCGGCACTAGCCAAGTTCAGAGAAATGGTTTTAGCACCAGCTTCAAAAGTCACAGTCTGTGATGCGACTGCGGCAGCGAAGTTGACGCGCGCAATGCCTGCTTGAACAGTTGCAGTAGTCAAAGTGCCGGCCAAAGCATCAGAAACGGTCAAGTTTTCAAAGCCAGACACGTTGGTGTAAGTTTGTGCAGCCAAGTCAGCACTCAAAGCGACCAATGTATCGACGCCATCGCCACCAGCAACAGTATCACCAGTGTCAAGGTTGGCTGTGAATGTAATTGTGTCGTTACCAGCACCGCCATTCACGTTGTTGCTCAAAGCTGCGCCTTCAGTCAAGGTGATGGAATCATTGCCTGCACCGCCAGAAATGGTCACAGCAGCCGCGTTGTTGGATGTCAAAGTAACACCGGCAGCATTAGTAGATGCAATCGTTGTGGCAACAGTATTAGTGCCCAAGTTCAGTGTTGTATCGCCTGAAATGTTGATAGTCGTCGCGTTAGCAGCTGTCAATGCTGTCAATGCATTTGCACCACCTGTTGACACAATGTTGAGTGTCTCAATACCAGCTACGGTGTTTGTCCCTGCTGTTTGGTTGCTCAAAGTCAATGTAGCTGTATCAGCGATACCTGAAACAGCCGCCGTCGAGAAAGTGAAAGTTGCGTTTTGATCAGTGTTTGAAACAGTCAGTCCAACGGCTGTTGAAGCGATATTGTTGTATGTTGCTGCCGCTGTGCTGGCATTTGCAGAAATGCTTGTGATACCGGTAGAGCCAAGCAAGGAAACAGTACCAGCTGCAGAGAACGAACCCACAACGTTTTCGATGTTGCTGACACTGCTCAAAGAATAGGTGTTTGCAGCACCAACTGTCACATTCAGAGTATCTGTGCCTGCACCACCATTCAAAACGTCACCGTTGTTAAACGTCTGAGCAGCAGCTGTACCGGCTGCGTTTGCAGCGTTGAAAGTATCGTTACCGGCTGAACCTGTGAAGCTATCCGCACCTGCAGTGAGCGTGAAAGTCTGGGTAGTCGTAGCAGTTGCGGCCACGTCAGCAGTGTTGGAAGCTGTGTAGGCTTGTGCGGAAACGATGGTGGCGTTCCAGGCTGTAGCAGCTGCGCCGAATGTGGCGTCGCTTTCCAGGTTGGAGAATGCGTTCAGCATGTTCAGAACAGCAACACCTTTGGCGGAGCCAGCGGCGTTCAATTGGCCTTCCACGTAGGCAGCAGCAGCTGTGTTGCCAGTCAAGCCCAGGTTGCCCAACATGATGGCTGCAACTTCAGCAGAAGTCTTGGAGCCGAAGCTGTAGTCATAGTAGGCGTTGACGGTAGCAGACAGACCGATGTTGGCGATGTCAGCGTTGACAGCAGCGTTGGTGGTGCTGCCGAGTTTGATGCCATACAGGGCGTTGGCGAAGCGTGCAACTTGCACGGCGTTGGTTACCAAAATAGCCATTTCATTTCCTTCTAAAAAAATTAAACAAGGTCTTCTTTGCAAAGAAACCCGAGCACGAGCGCGAATCAGCCCACACTCGCTTGAACGCCCTTTGGGCAAGGAAGCTCAAGCCAGAGCAGCTTGGAACAGGTCCGTTTGCACAGCGTTTCCGCAACCAAATTGACAACAATTCCGTTTTCGCAGTTCAGATGCTAATTCATTGAAAACCTTGGCCGTGTGATTATGATCACAGTTTTGTCAGTTTGAGTCTCTTATTTCTCTTTTTTGTTACTGATTTCGGCCTGTTTGGCGTGCTGACAACGCTTTTTTGCCTTCAAGCTCACAACAAACCTTCAAAAGCTCTGCGTTGCTGTTGATTTTATTGTGTTTTTACCGAATTTGTAATTTTTACAAATTCATGCAGACCCGCCTGACCGGTTGCGCTTTGCAAGTGGTTTTTTGAATCTTTTTGTTTGTAGAAAAATCCAGCCCACGACGCTGCCTGCCACCGCCTGCAGGGATGGTCATGAGGGTGAGTGAATTGCCGTGGATGTTGCGAGCAACAGCGCGTTCTATGCGCGTGGCTTCGGCTGGCGGCGAGGCTTAGTCGGAAGACCAGCGAATGCCGGTGTAGATGACGGTGTTTTTGAGCTGCGAGAGCTCGTTGTTGGAGTGCTGGCGGGTTTGCTCCAGGTCCAAACCGGCGCTCCACTGCTTGTTGAGGCGCCACCAGTAACCCAAGCCCAGATCCAAACGGCGGGTGTACACGACTTTGGGCCCCAGCAGGGGGCTCAGGATGTCGCTGTCCTGGCTGTTGTGCTGGCGCATCCAGATGCTGAGTTGCGCAGGCCGCTCCTTGAAGACCAGTGGCTGGTCGTGTCGCAGCCCGTATTCGAATCGGGTTTTGTGGCCACCCGGGCGCGTGGGGTCTTGCGCACGGTCATTGCCCGTGCTGATGTGCGCGTAGCTGACGCCACCGGTGCTGTTTTTGCAGCTGCCTTCCAGGCGAGCTTGTTGGTAGGTGCCCGACATGATGGGGGCGCTTTGGTGGTGCTGGTCGGCCTTGGCCCAGACCAGTGCCCAGGGGCATTGGTTCAGTCGCCAGGCGGGTTCATATTTGAAGACCACGCCGTTTTCGTCGTAGTCGTAGGCGTTTTCCTTGTGGTAGCGCAGGCTAGCCAGTTTGATGGAGGCCACGCCGGGGCCGACGGGCTGCGCATAGGCCAGCGACCCATCGGTCTGGTAGTTGTTGCCCAAAGGCGTGCCCGGTGTGTTGCGGGCCTGCAAGGCAGCTGACAGACGAACCTCGCCCTGCCCCAGGGATCGCCAAGCTTGCACGGCCAGCCAGTTTTTGATGCCGGTGCCAACGCGTGGGCGCTCTGCGTCCGTCAGGTTGACAATGACCGGCCCGTTAGACAGGTACAGGGTCAGGGTGTCGGTCCAAGTTGGTTTCGTGGCCCAGGCTGCTTTGCAGCATGGCGCTCCACGACCAGGCTTCGCCCTTGGGCTGCGCATTAAAACTGCTCAGCCACTGGCGCAGGCCGGGCTCGATGTCGGCGCGGCCGCCAACCTGATCAACCAGCTGCAGGGCGGCTTCTTTTTGGCCCAGCTGGGCCAGTGCCTGGGCAAAGTCGAGCTGGGCACCCGGCAGGTCAGGGTTGAGCAGCAGGGCTTTTTCGAGGTTGGTGGCGGCTTCGGACAGTCGGCCAGCCATGAGCAACAAGCTGCCTCGGTGCGCAAAGTAGTCCGCTCGGGCGTCGCAGGCTTCGGCCTGCTCGGCCAGTTTGTCCAAATAGGCCGACTGGGCCAGGCTGGGCACCGGTGTCGCAAATGCGGCAGGGCACTGCGTGACCAGCAAGGCCACAGCGTTTTGAGCCGGCGGCTGAACTTGCGCGATGTCTTGGGCCCATGCGTGTGCCTGCGCTGCGCCCAATGCCAACCAGCAGATCGCCCTGCCCCATCGGGTTTGGCGTGCTGGACGGGTTGAAATCGGCAGGGCTGGGCTGTTCATGGGTCGCCCCAGATTATGAAGCACCGGGGAACAGGGATCTGCGGGGGTGGGTGCGGCGACTTTTGAAGACGTTCAGGCCCACAGGGCTTTGTCTTCGTCGATGCTGTAGACGAGGTGCAGGTGGCTGGTTTCGTAGTGCACGGGCAGCCGGTAAATTTGGCGGGGTGCGGTCAAGCCGTCGAGCAGGAATTCACCCAGGGGCTCGGGCTTGGGGTTGGCGGCCAGGCGCACCACTTCGGGGCCCAGCAAAATGGGGTAGGCCAGATCGGCCGTCAGGCCTTCCAGGCGGGCGGCAATGGTGACGGGTTCGCCCAGCACGGCATGGACGCGGCGGTGAGCCGGACCGAATGAGCCAACCATGACCGGGCCGGACTCGATGCCCAGACCAATGTCGAGCGGAGGGGTTTGGCGAGAGGCCACGCGGGGCAGCTGGGCCAGGGCTTCGCGCCAGATTTGTTCGGCAGAGCCCAAGGCTTTGCGGGCGTGTTCCGGGCAGGGGCTGGAGCCGTTCCAGACGGCCATGATGCTGTCGCCGACCATTTGCTCGACGACGCCGCCGTGCTGGGTGACGATGCGCTCGACAGTGGTGTAGAACAGGTGCAGCACGGTGGCGGTGTCTTCAGGGCTGCGGCCTTCGCAATAGGTGGAGAAGTTGCGCACGTCAATGATCATGACGGTGGCGTCCTGGCGCTGGGCGGCCACTTGGGCGGTAGGCCCCTGAAAAGCGACCTTTTGCGCCGCTGCAGCAGGCAGGTAGCTGGCCAGGTTGACGAAGAGACGTTCGCGTTCAAGGCGCACACGCAAGGTGTCGGCACTGAGCACCAACAAGGCCGCCAGGCAAGCGAACAGTGCGGGCGTGCCCCAAGCCAAGACCTGGGCATGCGCCAGCAGCGCGTAGGCATGCACAGCAAACAGGCTGGCGATGCTGATGATGGCCGCCAACGGCGCCATGACAGCTGCGCCCAGTCGGCCAGTGCGCAAGGCAACAAACAGGACGATCAGGCTGAACAACCCTGCGGCCCATGGCCAAAGCGCGGCAACCGTGGGCACATAGGGGGTGCGGGCGTCGAGGGCTGCCGCCATGAGCTGGGCGTGGACTTCGATGCCGCCAACTGCGCCACCTTGCGGCGTAGGAACGGCGTCGCCTGCGCCCATGGCGGTGGAGCCGATCAAGGCCCAGGCGCCTTTGAGGAGCCCAGCCGGGACCTTGCCCGCCAAGACGTCAGAAGCAGACACCGACAGGAAGCCGGTGCGTGGCACCTGGTAGGACACCGTGAGCTGGCCTTTGCTGTCCAGCGGGAGTTCAAAGCCACCGATATCCAGCACCGGGCGGGTGGCCCAGAAGTCGACCCGGTTGTTCAGCTGGGGTTGTGCGCCCGTGGCGGCGGCCAGTGCCGACACCACCAGTGCGGGGTAGGTTTGGCCTTGGTAGCAAACCAAGGCCGGCACCTGGCGCACCGCACCATCGGGCGAAATGATGGGGGTGATGTGGCCAACGGCCTGCCCGCTTTGCAACAGACTGCCAGCAGGTGACAAGTGGCCAAAAGCGGGTGTACTTGAAGAGGGGCAGGCTTGGCCTAGCAGCGCCGATGCAGGCAAAGCGCCGGTCAACGCGCCTGTGCGCACAGCCGGATCGGCTTGCAATGAAAAGAGCTGGGCGATGACGCTGGGGGCACCTTGTTGCAGGGCTTTGGCCAGCGCTGGGTCTTGGGCCTGGGCGCCGTCAAACAGGATGTCAACCACTTTGAGGTTGACGCCTTGGGCATCGAGCGCGGTCAGCAGCTGGGCAACGCGCTCGCGGGGCCAGGGCCATGCACCCAACTGCTGCACGCTTCTTTCGTCAATATCAACCACCACCACCCGGCGCTCCAGGGATTGGCTGTCGGCCAAGGACCAGGTTTGGCTGGTCAGGCGGTCATTCCAGCTGGACACCCAGGCAGTTGCCTGTGTTTGCAGCAGGGCCAGCACTGCCAGCGCCAGCGCAATGGCTGCGCTGCGCATCCAAAACGGGCTGAGCAGAAAACGGGCCATGGCCGCCACCGCTTGGGCGCGAAGCGGCATGGCTTGGTCCGTGCTGGCGTTTGAAGTCATTTTCAGCGGCCCCAGAGGGTGGCCCCCGATAAATTACCGTTGCCCACGGGCTGACTGAAGAGGTAACCAGCTTGACGGCCAGTGAGGCTCAGGGCTCCCGCCAGACTGCCTTTGCCCTGACCGCCTTCGCTGAGGAAGATGCCCGAGTTGACATCGACCTTGCCTGAGTAGGACAGCGACTGGCTGGCAATGCCTGGTGCGGACAGCTGGAGCTGGGTGGCATAGGTGCGGTTGGCAAAGTCAAGCTTGAGGCTGGCCGCATCCACCTGGGCGGCACTGACCTCATTGGACGGCGAGCGGTATTGGGCCGAAGAGGCGTTGAGCTTGAACTCGGCCTGGTTGTTCAGGCTGGGCAGGAAGTTGACGGCGCCTGTTTCGCGGAACAAGAAGTAATAACCGTCGCCCACGGTCACATCCTTGCCCTGCATGGCTTCACGGAATGTGGTGGTCATGTTGTCGCCCGGCGCGGGGGTGCGGCTCCAGCGGCCCCAAGCCAGCCGGGAACCCGGGAAAAGGCCTTCGATCAGCTTGTCGTCGACGTTTTTGATTTTGGGGTCGTCGATGCCTTTGCGGTCAGACGACAGAGGCTTGGCGGGGTCTTTGGCGCCAGGCAGGATTTGCAAGCTGGGGTCGGCAAAGCCGGTTTTGTAGATGAGCGCCATGCCCACCATCTCGGCGGTGAGCTCACGCGCCCGAGCACCCGAGCAAACGCCGAGCGCCTGAACCTGGCAGTTCTGGTCAAAGGGCGCCATGACGATGGCGCCCTGGTTGACCACGACACGGGTACCTTCCTGGCTGGTTTGGGTGACAAAGTCGGTACCCTTGACACCGATGGCCACCAAGGGCGTATTGAGACGGAATCGGTCTTTGGCGGCTTGGGCAGCAGCCCCCGAAATGGAGCGGACCTCACCCCGGTCCAGGCTCATGCGCACCACGGAGACGGCGGGGTCAGCCGGGTTGTAGCGAAATTCTTGGATGGAAAGCACCGAGTTGGGGCGGACGCTGACGAGAGCCCCATCGACAAAACGGATGTGAATGTGGCCGCTGGCCGATGTTTTGATGACATCGCCCTGCTGAATGGCATCGCCTTTGGCCGGCGCAAGGTTGGGGCCGGTGCTTCGTTCGATCTCGGATTGCCCAATGACGAGTGTGATCTCACCGACGCGGCTCCAGGCCCAGGCGGGATGCATCAGGGTGATGACCAGCAAAGTCATCATCCAGCATTTCAAGCGCGAACCAAGGGGATAGGTCATGAGGGGCGGGTGTATGGAGAGTTGTGGATTTTAAGAAAAGACGCTGAATCATCGATGTGAGTGCAATCACATGGGCAAGAAGATTATGAACACTGTCGCTGTTTCATAATATGACGTCAATGGCCATTCATTCGTCCCTGTTATTGCAGTTTTCACTGCTGAGGCATTTGCCTGCGTCGGTTTTGCCGGAAGTGGCCGAAGCGTCTGCGCTCAAGACTTTTGCCAAGCGCGAGGTGGTGCTGAACAAGGAGGCTGTGTCACAGCATCTTTATTTTCTGCTGGAGGGGCGACTGCAGGCCACAGACTTCACACTGGATGGCAAGGAAGTCGGTCTTTACTTCATTGACGAAGGCGAATATTTTGGCGAAATCGCCATGCTGGATGGTTTGGCGCAGCCCGAAATCATGATCGCCAACAAAAAATCGCAAGTGATTGTGGTGCCCAACAGGCTGATTCGGACTTTGATTTTGTCGCACCCCACCATGACCGAAGCGATTACCACGGGCTTGACCAGGCGCATTCGGGTACAAAGCGAACAGCGGCAGATTTTGTCGATCAATAACCCGCTGCAAAGGGTGTGTGCACAAATTCTGCTTTTGTTGCGTTACTCGCCGGGACAGCCTGATGATGTCAAAGTGGTGGACAGGCGCACTTTGAACAATGCCCCGACGCATCAGGAATTGGCCATGATGGTCAATCTGAGCCGGGAAACCGTGACGCGCGTTTTTCAGGTGCTGCAGTCCAACGGTGCGCTGGACCGCCAGTCCGACAACATGAGCGTGGACATGAAGCGCATCGCGGATTTGGCCCACAACGCAGATTGACACCAACCAATTAACGCGAACCCACTGGCGCGAACCGGACGGCCGTGCTCTGTCGGTCAGCGAGGCAGTTGCCCTTGGGGCCCTGTGCGGCCCGCCCAGCCATCCACGAAGCCGCGCAGCACGCAGCGCAATCGCTCTGATCGCTGGGGCGCGAGCAACAAGTTGGCCAAAATGACCCGCAGGGCATAGAGCAAGTGGTGCGTGCGCCAGCCTGGGGCAAAGCGTTTGTCGCGCCAGATGATCAGAGCGTTGCGCAAGACAAAATAATGGCGAAAAGGGGCATGTACATGAAAGTGACGACCCAAAAGCGCCTGAGAACGGTTGCCGATGCGGTGGCGCAGGACAGCATCACCGTCCATGAGCAGTGTGTAGCCGGCCAGGCGGGCACGCCCGCACCACTCGACGTCAATCCAATCAATGAACAGCTCGGCGTTCATGGGGCCTGTAGCTTTCCAGGCTTCTAGCGGAATCAGGCTGCCGGAGGTGATGAGGTGGTCCACACGCCAACGCTCCCCGGGAAGCGGACGAATGCGCTTCCGAAGCCAGTTGTAGGGGGCGAAGGTGTCCAGCAAATGCGCCCCATCCCTGTCGCAGGTGGCAGGCCCCATGGCCCCCAGCCTGAGGTGCGGTTGGCGCTGGAGCTCCTGATTCCAGTGGGCCTGCAGTTGCGCCACCAGTCCCGGAGCTGGCTCACTGTCTTGGTCAAATCCGATCACGGCATCTGCGCCAGCGGCATAGGCGCGTTCAAAACCCGCATTGAGCGCAGCAGCCACACCCAAGTTGCGCCCAAGTTCGATGGCATGAACTTGTGGGCCCAGATCGGCGGGCAGTTCGCCCTGGGTGCCATTGTTGACCAACCAGACGTGCTGGACATCGGGCAAAAGCTGCAGGACAAGTTGGCGCAGCGTGACGGGGTCTGGGTGAAAGCAAACGACCACCGCCGAGACCGCATGGATGGCTTGGCTCATGAGGCTTGAACGGGCGGTGTATTGGGCAAACCGCTGTACCAATGCCAGCCCTGCCAGGCCCAGGGCGCCTGAAGGACGCAACGGGCCAAGAAGTCAAAATAGGCCTGCAACATTTCAGGCGCTGACAAATTTTGTGACAAACTTTTCAAACGCAAGACGTACCCGCCTTTGAGGTCTGGATAAAGCAGCGCCAGTGTGATGGGCACGCCTTGCGCCAAGGCCTGCTCGAGCACGCCTGAGCCGACATGGAATGTTTTGCCCATGAAATGAACCGGGGGCTGCGCCCCTGAAGGCATGGGGTTGTCGCAAAGGCTGACGACCGCATGCTTTTGGCCGAAGGCTTGCTTGAGGCCCCGCAGCAAATTGCGCGGTTCGTCGGTGAACAGGTAACGTCCCCCGCCAAATTTGGCTTCGCTTTGGCCGTTGATGATGCGCATGAACTGCCCTGTGTACGGCGCCATGGGTGACGCTTTTTCGGTGGCAGCCACACCCCAGGTGGTAACGCCGGATTGCCCCAGCACAATGCCCAGTGTGTTGTGGTGATGGGAGTGGTAGGTCAGCACCAGCCCGCCTTGGGCTCTGAGGGCATCCATGATTTCGGGCTGATCCATTTGCACATGCCGCTGCACCCAGGCGGGATTCATGCAGTGGTATGAAAAGATGCTGGTGCCAAAAAGTCCGTGACTGGCCAGCCACTGCATGGTCAGAGAGTGCGCCACTTGGGGGGTGGCATGAAAGGCTTGCATGTAAGCGTTTTGCAGATCGGTCTGGTCTGCCACATAGGGCGAGGCCAGTCGCCCCCACCTGCGCGAGAGCCGAACATTTGCAAATGGCAGCCGGGCGATCCACTGGGCCCCCTGGAAAAACCGGCGGCTGGCCAAGGCGAATTCAAGTTGTTTGCCTTCCATCAGTGGGCCTGCCATTGGTGCGGGATGGACACAACGCCTTGCTCCAGGTGTGACTGGGAGACATGCACGCTGGCAAAGTGCGAGACGGCCTCGTAAACATGCACGGCTCGCTCGCACATCAGGTAGGCAGAAAGGGTGTAGACCCCTTTGAGCAGCGGCAGCCGCGGATATTTGAGCGATGCGCGACCATGTCCGTTGGCGTCGCGTTGCAGCGTGACGCCGTCAATCCAGGTTCCCGTGCTGCACAGCACGCGGCCATCTGCACCGTAAACCATCAGGGCCAAATTGGGCACCGGCAGTTGGGGGTCGGTGTCAAACTCGATGTCAACGGCCAGCTCGCTTTCGCCGCTTCGGGCGTAAAGCACCTTGCCGCTGGCACCGTCGCAAAGGGCCTGAAGGCTGGAAATGCGGGCCAGACCGGTGGCGGCAAGCGGAGCTTGCAAAGGGACGTTCCCCTCGACTTGTGGCGGCTGAGCGGCGGCTGCGCTCTGGGCCAGCCAATCGTTGTATTGGGCGATGACTTCTGCGGACGGCCCCAACGCCATCACCTGGCCTTTGTTCAACCAAAGGCAACGATCACAAAGTGCCTCGACCTGAAACAAGGAGTGGGAGCAAAACAGGAGTGTGACTCCGTCTTGCTTGAGTTGCATGATGCGGTCAAAGGATTTGCGGGCAAACACACCATCGCCAACCGCCAGTGCTTCGTCGATGACCAAAATGTCAGGCTTGACAGATGTGGCAATGGAAAAGGCCAGACGTACATACATGCCGCTGGAGTAGGTGCGCACAGGCTGGTCGATGAATTCACCAATGTCGGCGAATTCAATGATTTCCTGCATGTGCTGTTCAATTTGCTGTGGCTGCTGGCCGTACAAGGCAGCGCTGAACAGGATGTTTTCGCGACCGGT
>Ga0255130_1000397_pt1 | contig 13533 bp, 14 predicted proteins | sample Law_Yuk_RepB_8d_FD_188560 | JGI IMG/M metagenome (GOLD analysis project Ga0255130, IMG submission 188560) | Freshwater microbial communities from St. Lawrence River, New York, United States - Law_Yuk_RepB_8d | ecosystem: Environmental > Aquatic > Freshwater > River | place: USA: New York...
GAAGACGTCTTTTCTGAACAAGAAGAAGGATGGCACTCAGCGTTCTGAGACCGAAGACCGTGTTCAGTGCGCCGAGAATTTCACTGCTCGCATTAAGAAGGCCGCCGCTGGTGAGGTAGAGATGAAGGGCAAGCGCGTTGGTCTGAATACCTTCACTGTTCAGGCGCGTGACCTCATCTTCAGAAAGCCATCCGATGATATCCAAACTGAGACTGACCTTCTCAACTCACAGTGGCGCAACAACGCCACTCAGACAGGAGCACTTGGTCCAATGGTCGCTATGTTGGATTTTTCTGGCTCCATGAATGGCGACCCTCTTGACTGTGCAATGGCTCTTGGTTGTCGCGTTGCGGAGAAGTCTATCCTTGGTAAGCGCGTCATGTCTTTCAGCACCAATCCCACGTGGCACAACTTGGATGAGTGCGAGAACTTTGTGGACATGATTCGTATTCTTCAGAATGGTGAGGTTGGTTACTCCACCAATTTCCACAGCGCATTTGACCGTATTCTTGACGCCATTGTTGAGAAGAAGTTGACACCTGACCAGGTTGAGGGGATGATTCTCGCAGTCTTCTCGGACATGCAGATTGACACTCCAAACATTGGAGTGCCTGATAACATGGAATCATTCTACCAGTCCATGGAAACCAAGTATGCTGATACTGGTATAAGGCTCTGGGGAAAGGCATTCAAGCCTCCTCACATCCTCTTCTGGAACTTGAGGTCCACCAACGGATTCCCAAGCCTTTCTTCCCAAAAGAATGTGAGTATGATGTCTGGGTTTAGCCCTGCTCTTCTCAACCTCTTTTGTGAGAAGGGTTTGGATGCTCTTCAGGGATGCACCCCTTGGTCAATCCTCGTAGAGCAGATGAACAAGCCTAGGTATCAGTGCCTGGAGGAAAAGGTGAAGGAGGTTCTTGCTTAAAGCCTATGATCTGGAGGCAATTGTCTAACGGTAAATCTTGAACCTTGTGGCTCAGTAACAGGTGCGCCATATAAAACTAGGTCGTCTGTAATTGGTCTAACTGTAAACTCTTTTCCAGGTCTAATAAAAGTAACGTCCGATTTTGGCACATTTCTAATTTCGGTTTTTGAATTACTTTTATCATAAAATGCAACATTAACTGTGTCATCTTCATTAATGCCAATTATAAAGCCTTTTACAGAAACAACGTCTTTCAGGTTAAATCCTCCTCTTTGACGCCTTTTTTTTGTTTTTCCTCTTTCACCTTTTTTTGTTTTTCTACTCTTGAGCATTATATATAAATAAAACAATTAAAAATTAGTAAAATTATACATTTTAATAAAAAGTATAATTTATATGGCGACAATTGCAGTAGTAGTTTTAACGCGTGGTTATCAAGAGACTCGTAAATACAACACTCTTATAAGGAGAAATATTTCAATTGCTAAAAATCTAGGAGCTCTTAAAAACACCGATATACTAATTTTTCATGAAGGAAATATATTACCACAACACCAAGAATACATTGCCAAATTTACACCAACTCTTAGAATAATCTTCAAGTGCATTAAAGAGCACGCATTTAAGGACGAAAAAAAAGAAATTCATATGTTTGAACCAACTCGCGCGTTTGGCTTAAATTATCGTCACATGTGTTCATTTTGGTTTGTGGATTTCTGGAAGTTTGTTGAAGAGTATGACATGATTCTGCGAATAGACGAAGACTGTGTAATAGAGTTTAATATTCCAGAGCTATTTTACACTCTTCATAACAAAACCGCCGTATATGGCATGTGGACAAGAGATCAAGATTTTGTAACCGTTGGATTAAACCAGTTTACTAGGTTATTCTTGAAAGAAAATTTGCCAGAAGAAAACGGTCAGCAAATAATACAACATAATCCTTCAGGACCTTACACAAATGTTATTGGTTTTAATTTGAAGTCATTGAGAGAAAACGAGCTTCTTCAAAAATATATCAAAAGGGTGGGAATAATGGACTGCATTTATGAATTCAGATGGGGAGATCTGCCGTTGTGGGGAGAATCATTATTCTATTTTTGCAACCCAAATTCTTATTCTAAATCCGATAAAATCAAATACTTTCACGGAAGCCACAACACATACGTTGGTGGAACGCTCATTAATCAACGATTGCAAAGAATGACGTTTTAACTCAACTCAAATAATCCAACACCTGAAACTGAAGAAACGGTATATTATGCAATGTTGCACACCATTGGCTGAACCCTGAGCCCCAATTATACGGAGAAAAACTAATAATTTGAAATGCATTTGACATTATGTAAAAATCCAATAACGTGTCCATAACACCTTGATCGCTTGGATTAAAGGTCTCGCCCAAATGAACTATATTTGTCATTTGAATGATAAGTTGAGGAAATATACTTTTTAATAAAAGTTTAATTTGATTGTTATCACTGAGAATCAAATACTTTGTTCCTGCCTTTATATTTTTTGCTAGAATACCTGTTATCTTTTTCAATACAAATGCGTTCATCTGATTGTTTTTAAGCATATATTTATCGCCGCTCCTGATATGAATTACAGCAAATTGCTTGGATCTAATTCCCAAATTATTTAAAGAGACGCCAATTTTTTTCTGCATTAGTTCGTTTGGAACCAATTTACTTTGCACAAAATAACGACCAACGTCCTTATAATTATCAAATATTGGAATACTATTGAAAAATGTAAAAAACACATCACAATCAAGTGAATTCAACTTTTCAACAAATTCGCTGAAAAATCTAATGGAATCCTTTTTAAAAACCTTTGAGTTAATTGGGATATAATTAATATTTTCGTATTTTGCAATGGTTTCATAATTTGTATTATATTTTACTGAATGCGCTTCTTGCGCAAGAAACTTTGACATGGGATGGTTGGATAAATCCATGTCAAATTCTAATCCCAAGAGAGAAGAGATTTGCATAAGACAAAAACATCCTCGTATATAATCCCCTAATCCTTGCGCAGGACCATTCGTGTATTTTAGCTGATAAACGTTTACAATTCGTTTTAATTTTTTATTGTGAAATGTTTTTAAAATTAAGTCCATTAATAAATGCCAAATATTATAAAAATAAAATTGAAGCGTATTATTGCAAATAAAGTGAGAGAAACATCAATATGGAAAACACAATTACAATTGCTTCAAGTCGGTTTAACCAGCAAACCTGGGATGAAAACTGTTCGTATCGCAGAGAGAAAAATATGAATGGTTGTATATATGGTTCTCCATGTCAACTATCGTCTAAAATCCAACCCAAAACCCTTGTATTTATTCAGGAAATGAACAATGCTACAAATAAGATTGAAGGTATTGGACTCATTTACAATAGTATTAAATGTGACAAGTATTACAGAGTTTATGACACTGGTAATTACAACCGCTACATATACGGAAGCGATTTCCGAATTAGTCGCAACGTTCTAATGCAATATAATCCAGAGTTGGTTAAAGCCCTGGAACACATTCTATTCAAAGAAAAGACCCATATGAAACGCGGATCCGGAATTACAACTGTTCCAGAGAAACTTTTGAAGCACAAGTTATTCAATGGCATGAATGCGCGAAAAGAGTTGATTAACATCTTTAAACAATATTTCCAAAGGGGAATATCTATGCAAGAGGAAAACGGCTGAAAAAGAAACTAAAAAAGGCACCAACTTTGAAATCGTCTTTGTTTCAATATAAATATAAATAATTCTATTATAATATATAATATAACACACATGTCTAATCTAGACACAAATGTTGATAATTATACTATACCTGAATTGCTCACCATTTTAGATTTAGATAATGATCCAACTGGTGAAGAAGTTGTTAAAAAAACGGACTTTTATATTCAAAAATTTACAGATGAAAATAATGAAGAAATGGTAAATTTTTTTACAGATATGCAAAACACATTACTGCAGTACATTGAAGATGTCAACGATGAAGAAACGGAAAAAACTCCTACCGCTAGACAAACTAATGATTGGTTTGAAAATGAAGTATTAAAGCAGTCTAACCCACAACAAAGTGGAAAAAATACTGATAGGAAGCAGAAAATAGATGTTTATAATAGCCCTCATGTTCCAATGAACCGCGAGCATTTAGGTGTCAGTAACACCTTTACGATTCCAGTTGCGCAAGATGTATTAAATCCAAATCTAAAAAATACGACATCCAGAATTATTGTATTGGATAGTCAATATCGCCAATCTACAGCTCCCACTGAAACTGCAACAGATTATACTTTGGATTTATCTGAACCTCTTTTGAATGTTATCTCATTAAGACTCTATTCTTTTTCTATTCCTTATACTTGGTACGCAATTGACACTATTTATGGAAATACATGCTTTTGGATAACTTTTAATGATGGTAGTGGTTTGCCTATTACCAGCGTGAAAATATCAATTGAACCTGGCAATTATTCAAATACAACTATTGTCACAACGTTAATAGCAAGTATCGCAGCAGCTGGAATAAATACGAGTACTATTAGCGCAATACCTGGATATCCTGTTCCACCCAACACAATTCAATCTGTTTACATGAATCTAAATAACTCCAAAATTACACTTAATTTATATGGAGCTACATATTTACACGAAGGCTCAACATTAACTATAGACACTACTACAATTATTACTTTTTTTGATCCTGGTGCCGACTTATCTTGTAATTCTGTTTGCGCCATGTCTATTGCAATCAATCAGACGTTGGGTTGGGTCTTGGGATTTCGTGTCCCTGTTGTTAATGTTATAAAAACTGGCAACAATGCAATAGCAATACCAGAATTATATGGACCAAAATATTTCATATTGGTTATAGATGATTTGAATCAGAATCATATAAATAGTGGATTAATTGGTATTACTGAAATGTCAAAAACTGTTAAACTTCCGAGTTATTATTCTCCAGATTTGCCTTATACTTGTATCCCTGCAAACCCTGCTGGAACAAACTTGGCGTACAATAGCTTTGCTTTGGCAAACGATGCGGATGCAGGAACGTTGATAATAGATAAATTAGACGCTACTTATGCTCCCACTCCGCGCGTTTTACCAAGCGCCCCTAGAATATTAACACAATCACAAATTTACACAATTAATGAAATTATGAAAAATAATGGGAAAACATATAACTATAAATTAAAAGCGCCAGTTGTTTCGGATACGTTTGCTATATTACCAATTAAATTGGGTAGTATGCAAATGGGAGACGTGAACACGGAGTTTGGTGGTTCAATGCAAGATAATAAGCGCATTTACTTTGGACCTGTGAATATAAGTAGACTGCGAGTTAAATTACTTGATGATAGAGGAAATGTTGTTAATTTAAACGGTTGCGACTGGTGTGTTACTCTTATAAGTGAAAATTTATATCAATATTAAAATTTATTTGTCTCTTTGTCGCTTTATAATATCAATATTGTATAAGACAATGGAATCATTGAATTATATAACAAAAACATTTGATTATATTGGTTATTTAGGTCCATTTATATTGCTTGTAACAACCAGTTGGTTGCTTAAAAGTAAAAAAACATTACTAGTATATTATGCAATTGGATACATTTTAAATGTCGGATTGAATATAATTTTAAAAAGTCTTATACAACATCCTCGTCCATCTGAGGATTTGCACGTATTTAATGCGTCTATTGCACAAGGAAAACGAATGGGTTTTGATGTATATGGAATGCCATCTGGGCACGCCCAGGGAGCTTTTTATTCCGTTGGGTTTATTTTCTTTGCATTGGGTAACCCAATTATTACGACAATTTACCTTGCACTTGCATTAAATGCGACTTATCAAAGAGTAAAATATAAGAATCACACTATTATGCAGGTAATATGCGGTGGAATTATTGGCACCATTATGGGATGCATATTTTATTTTTTCTCCTCCAAAAAAATAATAGGATTATTAAAATATAAAAAAGACGACAACGCACCACTCTAGTATTTTATTTTATAGCAATAAAATAAGATGAACAAAACGATTATTTTTATCATTATTGGAATATTATCTGGTATAATAAATGGATTGACAGGTTTAGGACACGCAGGAGCCATTTTAATTGGATTAACTCTAAGCAAGACAATGAGTGATTACTCAACAATAATCGGAACAGCACTATACTCCCAACTACTTCCAGTAGTAGCAATCGGAGTTTGGGAATTTTATAAAAGAGGCCAAATAGATTTTTACGCTGGAAATATAATTTTGATCTGTCTAGTTTTCTCCGTATTTATTGGAGCTTGGTTGAAACAATTTGTTTCAAATAAAATTACAAAAATAATAACGGCTATTTTATTGTTATTAACAGCATTTAATTTTTTAATAGATGCCTACAATGAATAAGTGCTATTGCTATTGCTATTGCTATTGCTGCAATCTAAATAATGACCAAGGAGCAGTATTTGAAATCTCCTCATTATAAGCAAATAATACGCCATAGAATAATTCAAATATTGTATGAAATAGCAATTTCATATAATAAAGCGGTAAAATATTTATTATGGAGGAGTAGGACTTTTACCCTTTTTGGGCCTTTTAACTGCTGCCGGTGGGCCTAGCTTTTTTAGGAATTCATTCAGTTTATCAAAATCTACACTGTCATTTTCGTCAACGTTAAAAACAGATTTTGGTAACAATGTCTTTGGTGTTGTTGGTTTTCCAATTTTGTCAGAAAAATCTGCTATAATTTGGCATATAGCTGCGTCACTGTTTATTCTCGCCTTCTCCGTATTTGAGTTTTTATTAAATAAAAATGATACAGGTGTTGTTATAGAATCGTTATCTCTTAACCACACATCAAGTCTTGTTTTAATTAATTTTTCTGAAATATCTGTTGAAGCTTTTAAATAATTACGTTTATAAATATCATATGCCGTTTTTCCATTCATCAAATTTACTATATACTCATTAGTTACTATTGGATTTTCGCTAATAAACGCTTGAAAAATGTTAAATATTCCTTCTGAATCAAAGTTTGTACCGTCGCCACCATTAAACAATTGGTTCAACCTATTAAACAACTCAGCTTCCGGATTGACTCTTAATTTATATATTGGACATAACCTTGAAGATAAAATCATTAGAGACAATAATCTGGCCGGAATTATTTTTGTAGGATCCGATGCAACTCCAGCTGCAGGTATTTGAACCGCATCTAATAAATTAAAACTGCTTCCTAAACCAATTTTACTTCCAATTGTTTTTTGGGAATTTTGTATTAAAGTCGCATTTAATATATTAATTAATTCAATTTTTCTCACATAAGAAAGAAATAACTCTATAAAAATAATATAATTTTCTAAATTAGAAGATTCTGGATAATCAAGCATATTGTCGCCAAATTTTAAAATAGATACAACGCGAGGGTTATCACTTTGCAATCTCCCATCACCAATCATATTATTAATATCTTGTATAAAATTTTGAATAACACCTCCAACGCGAGTGCCAATAATGGGGCGAGGAATTGGTCCACTCTTCTGTCTTTCTAATGGATTGGGTTGCTGTGTTACCATAAAACTCAAATCTAATCCAGGTGCAGGGCCTGCTGAAGGAGGAACTGGAGGTCCACCTGAAGAACCTGGGGGTCCACCTGAAGAACCTAGAGGTCCACCTGAAGAATCTGGGGGTCCACCTGAAGAACCTGGACGTGGAGGAACTGGAGGCGCTGAAGGTGGATACATTCTTAATAATGCATCATATCGCGCTCTTGTTACCGGATTCATTAAAATGTTTCTCATTTCTCCTACAGCTTGAAATACAGGACCATATTCTATTTTTTCTGCATCAGGGAGTTTATCTGGGTGAATATGAAGCGCAATATTTCGTGTAAATGCTTTATTTATAACTGCATCGTCTGCATCTGATGCAACATTTAAAACGTCATAATAAGTGGAATTTGGTGTTATTTTCCACAACATTTTTGCATTAAACAATCTAACTATATCTGCTGGAATAGGAGGCGGTGGAGGTGGAACGCCTGAAGATGGAGAATCTGGTTTTTTTGTAAAGAAACTCCTTAAAAAATCTCTAAAACGTCCACCTCCATTCTGTCTTCTTGTTTTTTTATGGGTTTTATAGTTTAGTTTTCTAGTTAAAGTCATACTTAATATATGAGAATAAAAAAATAAACCTTATTGACCACATTATTTTACACGATAATATAATAATAATTGATATCCGTTCATAAACGACCATTTCAATGGAGTTCCATCTGTGTCATTTGATCCTTCAAATCCCCATGTTTTATTTGCATTTATAGTGTTTTTCCATTTCATTGGAACCAATCTGTGAAAGCTCATACCATCATAACCCATTTCTTTGCCTTCGCAAGTTATGGTTGCGCAAAAATGCTGTTGGGTTGTATCTCTTATAACACCACTATCCAATTTATATTCCGCGTCTCCCAATTTGAAAGCCTCCGGTTTATTCATAGTTTCAGAAGCCTTGTCAAAAATTTCAAGTATAATAATATGCGGTTTATGCACCAGTGCTTTTACATCCGCGCTAACACGAGTCTTCCAGTCAGTTTCTAACTTGGAAACAAAGAGGAATTGCAACGAGTGTTCATCCAAATAATTAATAATACTTCCATAATATCTAATAGGGTTGCTCGCCTCATCCACTCCAACCAAATATGGCATCTTTTTGTGATAATGATCTGGAATACTTTCATATATCTGTTTTATTATGCTATTTGTATTCAATTCATATGCGTATTTTGATCCTGTTAACGCGGATTCAACCGCAAAATTAAGAAGAGCAAATGCATCCGCCAGCTTTTCAGGTATTTTTGCACCTCTTGCTTGTTTTCCTTCTATCATTAACTCTCTAAAATAGTGGAAAAACTTTCGTCCTTTATCGCTAATAAAAAGAGTTGCAAACATTGTATTAAACCAGCAATTTGACTGCATTTGAATGGGAGGAACGACTATGCTAGGATTAATGTGTTTGTTTGCAGAGAGATTGTGCAACAAAAATTTTTTAGCTTCTGGTTGACTGTATTTAAAGCAATAGTTGCCATACATAGAACCAGGAATTGCAATTTTTAGTGGTTCTCTTAATTTAAACGCAAATTCATTATTACAGTCACCTATTTTCTCTCTTGGAATTGATTTCAAAGATACCAATTGATCATTTATAGTTGGCGCGTATGAAGACTTTACACCCATTCCGTGTATTGGATCTATAATACCTTTGGCTAAATCGTGCGCTCCATGTTTACGTTTTAACGAGTCTGAAATAACTAAACTAATGCGTTCAATATCTCTCGGAGTTTTGCTTTTTATGATTCGTTGCTTACTGGTTTTTGTTCGCCTTTTACCGTCTCTATTATTCTTTTTTTGTTTACTCGGTTTATTGTATTTATTGTGTTTTCTTGTTTTGGTCATCTTATATTTTATCTAGAGAAAAATAATATTACGTTAATTTATGGGAGCTGGAATATTGCCAACATGCATTCATAAAAATAAATTATATTTTTTATTTGGTAAGGAGCACGACTATTGCGACACACCAGGATGGAGCGACTTTGGAGGAGGAACTGATGACAAAGAAACATATATACAAACCGCTGTAAGAGAGGGTGGTGAAGAACTTACTGGTTTTTTAGGAAGCGATACGGATTTATCAAGGATGTTGAAACGCAACGGCACATTCAATATTGACTATAATAGCAATGGTCATAGCATGTATCGCATGCATATATTTAAAATGAGTTATGATGAGGCATTGCCATATTATTATAACAATAACCAGAGCTTTTTGCAAAAACACCTTGACCCAGCAATCATTAAACGAACCAAGATATTTGAAAAAGCTCAAATAAGATGGATATGCATTGATGAATTACCAAAAATGCGCAAAAATTTTCGCAGGTATTTTCAAGACATTGTTGGCATGATATGCGACAAGAAATCGGAGATTCTTAGATTTATAAGTAAAGGTTCTAATAAGCAAACTAGAAGTTATTATTCAAAGAAGAACTATACACGCAAGCACAAAAAAAGAGGTTAATATAATTTAATTCTATCATTATATTATACCGGCTATGAAAATGCAGATGAATATGAGACTTGCAGTATTTTATATGATTATTACAGGGTTTATCACACAATATTTTATTATGTCGCTTATTATGACATATGAAATTGGAAATATCACAAATAATTTAAGTAAGATTTATATTTCTGCGTGCATGGCATTTATAATGGGAATTATAGAGGTAATTATGCATGATATTATGCATGGAACTATAAGTTATTACTATTATATTCCTTTATTCGCATGTTTTGGGGTTTCTTTGTGGTTTTATAGAAAGCAGTTAGCAGTTAACGAGGTAAATTATTTAAACGAAATGATAGAACATCATGATATGGCACTTTTTACTAGCAAAAATTTATTAAATAAACCAAACATTTCTCCAAAAGTCCGCGAGTTTGCAAAAAGAATTGTTAATACGCAGAGTAAAGAAATAGATGAAATGAAAAAGTTGGCTTTGGATCCCAACTGAAATAATAATATATGGTTAATATATGTTGTATATTCAAACACATATTAATCAATACACATTCAAGACAAAGGTTTTAAGATCTCCGAGAGAAATTCAAATGGGAATGATGGGGAAAAAGTTTGATGAAAAATTTGACGCTTTGCTTTTTGTTATGAAGACCCAAGAGTCTTCATTTTGGATGAAGAATTGTACAATTCCTTTGGACATTATTTTTGTTAAAAATGGAAAAATAAGTAAAATTCATCATAATTGTCCACCATGTTTAACCGATGACTGCAAAACTTATCCAGGAAAAGGAGACCTAGTAATAGAAATGCTGGGAGGAACGTGCAAGAAATTGAATGTTACTCGTGGGAAAAAAGTTACATTCTCAATTTAACTGATATAATAAAGAATAACAATCCAAGTTAGGATGTTTTATTAAACATTTTGTTTAATAACATTTAAAAATAAAGAGCCTTGGTTATTATTTGAAACACTGCTTGGTTTTATTGCGCGATCATTGGCTTTGGTATTTGCATGTTTAAAAGCATTTAAAAAAATGTTTTTGTGTTCAGGTTCTACTTGCTTTTGCAAAACTTGCTGTTGCGCAATTTTCTCTTGTAAAGCTTTTTCTTGCAAAACACGTTCTTGTGCAAGTTGCTCCTGTAAAGCTTGCTCTTGTGCAAGTTGTTCTGCCAATGCTTGCTCTTGTGCAAGTTGTTCCTGTAAAGCTTGCTCTTGCGCAAGTTGTTCTGCCAATGCTTGCTCTTGTGCAAGTTGTTCTGCCAATGCTTGCTCTTGCGCAAGTTGCTCCTGTAAAGCTTGCTCTTGTGCAAGTTGTTCTGCCAATGCTTGCTCTTGTGCAAGTTGTTCTGCCAATGCTTGCTCTTGCGCAAGTTGCTCCTGTAAAGCTTGCTCTTGTGCAAGTTGCTCCTGTAAAGCTTGCTCTTGTGCAAGTTGTTCTGCCAATGCTTGCTCTTGTGCAAGTTGTTCTGCCAATGCTTGCTCTTGCGCAAGTTGCTCCTGTAAAGCTTGCTCTTGTGCAAGTTGCTCCTGTAAAGCTTGCTCTTGTGCAAGTTGCTCCTGTAAAGCTTGCTCTTGTGCAAGTTGTTCTGCCAATGCTATCTCAGCAGCTTTTTTTGCCGCAACCGATGCATTGTGAAGATTAATTTTAACTCGCTTATTTTTTTTGCGCATTTGTATAGCAAGTTGATTTAAGTACGCTAATTGGGCCAACATTGTAATATATATACATATAATATTTTATAAAAATAAAAAATTATATTTGCTTTCTTTCTAAATAACATAACTTGTACATTTAATATTCAGTATTTAATTTTGTTCTAATGTTTAAGCGGTCGTTGTAAATTTAGCAGTTTGTGAAGGTGGTATATTAGATTGTGTACTAGACAATACAGCAAATTGCGCTATTAAACCGGCGACAGGGCCGCTTATGGAGGAAAGTCTCGCTCTCTTTGCAGATGTAGTGAAATATCTGAGTGTGAGAACCGTTTTAGTGGGGATAACAGCGCCTAGTCTAGATGTTTGAGTCGTTAGAGATTTAAAACTTGTAGCACCGGAATCAAGAAAATCACCAAGAAACGCAACCCCTCCAGAATTTACTATTCTTGTTGGAGCTACATATGACACTGTATTTACGTCTATTTCACGATTAACTACTTGAGTGATTGATGTAGGTGGTGAAATTGAATTAGTCAATACTGGAGTGTTGTCGCCGAGAGAATCTTTCAGGTTGGAAGTTTGAAACGTAAATGTTGTTACTGGGTTTGCTGTTGTAGGTAAAAGAAGATTTCCAAATATATCCAATGCAAGTAAACTTGTTAAAGCGGATCCATTATTAGAAATATTATATGTAACAATGTCATCTAGAGATCCGTCTGCTTCTGTAAGAGAAGTAATAACAATTGAGTCAATTGTAGCCGGCGCGGATGGAACCATTGAAACCTTTGCAGGCATGCTCTCAGTCATCACGGCACCAGCAGTTACGGTACCTATGGAAATAACAGTCACTTCAATTAGGTCACCGTAAGCGTAAGAACCAATTGGTGTTGTGATAGTATTTGGAGAACCGGAGAACAAAGTCATAGGCAATGGGGCGGCGGCGGAGCCACGCTCATTGGGAGCGGAGTTAGTATTTACAGTTACTTCAAAAGTTTCATTCTCAGGGCCCAGAGATGATGCCTTAATATAATAAACTAATTCAGTATCACCAACATTCACTGTATTACCGTTGAGTTTATAAGTTATCTTGTACGACGTTAACATGTCTCCGGTTGCGTCAACTGGTTTCTTAAAAGAATACTTGCAGACACGGGCATTAGTATTAGCTGTATTAGCGGCAACAACAGCAGTAGCAGCAGCGGCAGCAGCAGCAGTAGCGGCACCACTAAGTGTTGCATCGGTTGGTATAATGTTAACAAGAGCAACTGCTTTGGCCACATGGTTGACAGCAGCAGTTTGAGCAGCTTGAGCAGCAGTAAAAGCATTATTAGAAGCAATTTTCACATTATTAATTGATGTGGCAGTATTTATAGCCGTCTGCAGGAGGCTAACAAGATTCGCAGCAGCAGTAACTGCAAGATCAGCAGTTACATCGGCATCATTATTAGCAGCGGTGACGAGAGGGTAAGCGGCATAAGCAGACATAGAATAAGATTGAGCAGAAGTAGCAGCAGCGTTGGCAGTAGTTTGAGCAGCTTGAGCAGCAGTAAGAGCATTATTAAGAAGAGCAACAACATTAGGAAGATCACCAGCTATTGCAGCAGCAGCAGCAGCACTGTTGGCAGTAGTAACAGCAGTAAAAGCTGCGTCAGCAGAAGTCTTTGCTGCATTAGCAGCAGTTTCAGAAGCATTAGTAGCAGTTAAAGCAACGGTTCTAGAAGCAGCAGCAACTCGTGCATCTGCCGCAGCTTTTGCGGCAGCAGTAGAAGCATCATTGGCAGCGGTGGCGGCAAAACCAACAGAAGCAGCGTTAGGTTTTACAACAAGATCTCTAACTCTACCAGGAAC
>Ga0255130_1000414_pt1 | contig 13265 bp, 12 predicted proteins | sample Law_Yuk_RepB_8d_FD_188560 | JGI IMG/M metagenome (GOLD analysis project Ga0255130, IMG submission 188560) | Freshwater microbial communities from St. Lawrence River, New York, United States - Law_Yuk_RepB_8d | ecosystem: Environmental > Aquatic > Freshwater > River | place: USA: New York...
GCCATAACACAGTGCTCCAAGGGCACGGCGCGCCAGAGAGTGCTGATGAGCCAGACACGCACCTTCTTCAGCTCTCCGAGCCACTCGGCGAATCCGTAGGGTGAACTCAGAGTGGCCGACAGCAGAATCAGTTTCACGGTGGCCGGCAAGAGCATCAGGGTTTCCTCCCAGACATGGCCACGATCCGGGTCATTGATATAATGGACCTCGTCAAAGACGACCGAGTCTAGGCCATCCAGCGACATGAGTGCTCCGACCCCGATCTTTTCTGTGGCCGTGCCCCGCTTGAACAAGAGGTTGCGCAGAATCTCCGTGGTCATCACAATGATCTGCGCATCTGGGCGGAACTTGATATCCCCGGTCATAATCCCCACCGAGGCCTCAGGGAAGAGCTTCTTCAGGTCATGGAATTTCTGGTTTGTCAGAGACTTGATGGGCGTTGTGTAAAAGATGCGTCCGCCCCTGGCCAGTGACTTGGCGATCTGGTACTCGCCGACGAAAGTCTTGCCACTCCCGGTCTTCGCAGTGACGAGCACATTCTCGCCGGCCTCAATGGCCTCAATGGCGAATTTCTGGAATCGGTCAGGCTCGTAGCCGGTAACGAGCGCAGGTTGGGGCGGAGGCGAAGGCACTGCCTCCGTATCCGTGACAACACGAACAAACGCTGACGACATTTCTCAGGTGGACCTTTCTTGGCAGTCGCCACATAGCTTCAATTTTACACCACCGTAACAACACACGTGCTAGTTAGACCACCACTATTTGTACGCACTGTTACGGTGGCCGTGCCCGCAACTAGACCGCGCACAACACCTGTGCTACTTACGCTCGCCACACGAGTATTTGAACTAGACCATCTTACACCTAGATTCGACGCATTCGGTGGTATAATGTTTGCTACTAATCTTCTCGTTGCTCCACGATTCAGCGTGAGAGTTGTTGGACTTACCGCAACTCCTGTTACAGGGGTTACAACGGATATAGTGAGCGTGGCGAACTTGGCCCCATCGACCGTAATGGCACGAATTGTGGTTGAGCCATTTCGTACCGCGGTAATAAGCCCGTCTGCGTCGACAGTGGCCACAGAGGCAGAAGAGCTGGACCACGTCACATCCTGGTTCGTTGCCGTGGCAGGAGAGATTGTTGGCACAGCCTGGAATGTTTGGCCAATCGCCAACGTTGCGTTGCGCGCATTCAGGGTCACGCTCTGTACTCTCGTTGTTACGAGGACACTACATACGGCTGATATACCATATCCGCTCGCATTCGCCGTAATCGTGGCTGTTCCATTGCCGGTCCCTGTTACACTTGCTCTTATCGTCGTTGTATTTCCTGAGATAGAAGTTACAACTCCTCTTAATGGCACCGTGGCGATAGATGTGTTAGAGGAGGACCATGATATTGCCGTATCAATCAGCCCAGGACGTGTAATCGTGGCAGATATATTTACAACTGCTCCTGAAGATACGGTCGTGCTTCCAGGATTCATGGTTATCAGAGGAGGTGCGTTTACTAGGATCGAGCTGGTGGCTGTCTTACCGCCATTCTGCGTGGTCACAGTCACTGTGGCGGGTCCAGGAGAAACACCGGTTACTATGCCGCTCTGACTCACCGACACTGACGCAGAATTGGAAGACCACGTAAGAAGCTTATTGGTCGCATTGGCGGGAGTTATGGAGGCAGTCAGTTGTGCCGTTCCGTTAGGTTCTATAGTCCTTGATGTAGGTGTTATAGAAACCCCTGTAACAGGTACAAAGGCCCCTGAATATACGGTAACGGCACAGGTGGCCGTGAAAGATCCGTCCGTAGTTGTCACCACGATATTTGCCGTTCCTGCTCCAGTGGCTGTAACGATGCCTGATGAAGAATCAACCGTAGCGCGATTTATGTTGGAAGTAGACCAAATAACTGCGGTATTCGTGGCATTCGCAGGTTGGACAGTAGCCGTGAGTTGTAGAGTAGACCCTATGGCCAAGAAAGCCGTGTTCTGATTTAGACCAACCCCTGTTACAGGTACAGAAGTTACCACAGTTACTACGCATGTGGCCGTCTTGCCACCATCGTCAGTAGTAGCGGTAATGGTGGCAGAGCCCGTAGCCACTCCTGTGACAACCCCGCTCGTGGCATTGACGGTGGCCTTGGTGATATCAGAAGATGACCAGACCACTGCTTTGTTCGTGGCATTCGTAGGTAACACAGTGGCCACCAATTGCGTAGTAGATCCTACACCCACGGTGGCGGTTGTCTTATTTAAAATCACACTCGATACGGCAATAGTCCCTGTGATTGTGAGAGCGCAGGTGGCTGTATACCCACCATCTGCCGTGCGAACTGTTATCGTGGCAGAACCTGCCGACTCCGCTGTAACAAGACCCGAAGAATTCACTGTGGCGCGAGAAGTATTGGAAGAAGACCATGATACGCCCTTGTTTGTGGCATTCGTGGGAGCCACGGTGGCCGTGAGTTGTAGAGTATTCCCTGCCAATAAAGAGGCGCTACTCTGATTCAGCGTAACACCCGTCACGGCCACGGCCATAATATGCGGCCCAAGGTTATCTCCGTTTATACTTCCGAGCCCTGTAGTTTTGTCATAACCAGCGCCGGCAAACATGCCTCCATTATTTCCCACGGTCACATCGTGAAAGCAATTGGAGGGAGCAGAGTATAAGAGCGGATTTACAAAGGTTCGGCAGTTTATCGCGGCGAGGAAAGCTGCCACGAGAGGGGCAGACACGCTGGTACCGCCATATACAAAGAATGAACCGCCCACTTTGAATACAACGCCAGTGTTCGGATCAGCCACTCCGGCAATATCGGGTATACAGCGAAAGCTACCGGCTACAGCGCTCTGATATGCCGGCTTGGCGAAGACTTCGCTTGTTCCACCACCCCCAGATGTCCACGCGGTTTCTACGGTGGCCCCGTCGTATATGTTATTCTGGCATACTAGGCGTGTTCCTCCTACGGCCGTGGCATATGGACTGGATGAAGGAAAGTCCACATTGTAACCTGGCGTGGGTCCATTGTTATTGGCACCAAAGTCTCCTGTAGCTGTACAAATGGATATGCCGGCTCCTGTTATGGTGGACATGATAGAGTTAACAGAATTTCTCAGAGTGCTGGAATATCTTAATTCGGACGAGCCCCACGAACACGATATAATGTCGGGCCTGTAGCTTATACCACCGACCACTACCGGCGTATTATACATATATGTGAATAGACTTAACATTCCACCCAGTGTATTGGGACAAATGTATAATATAATGGTGAGATTCGGGCTAGTACAGGCTCCTCCAATCGTTTCAATGTCCAAGGTATTTTCCGCAGTCCCACTATCTGGCCCAGGAGAGTTTGTGGCATTGTCAATTGTTTTTATAATTACACGGGGATGAGTATTTGTAGGTTTTCCTAGGTAAGTCCAATAAGCCTGTACGTCGCCGTTTGTCAAGACACCGTCAGTGCCCACAGTTCCATATAGACCTCCGCCAAATGACATGACTCCCACAACGATATTCACAGAAGTATCGGGGGCGGGGAACTCATATATTTCCGCTACCTCGGACGCCGTGAAAAAACTGTATCCTGGAATTCTAGGCTGTAGCGTTTCATATGGCGAAACCATCCCTTTTACACAACGCGGTTCTAGCTTATGAAAAACCAGCTCTGCTTTTACTTCTGGGCCGAGCCCTTTGAACCACGCCTCCACGGCGGCGGCATCCGTGGAATAGACGTCTATATCCCCATCTGGGCACGAACACATACTCAGGCCGGCGGCAGCAGAAGATGCCTGCGCATCGGCCACGGATAATCCGGATGATATAATGACCGACGCCATCTCTTATACTCCTGCCTCAGGTTTTATCTCCAGATAGGCATAACTAATAAAGCCGATGCCCCTAGGGATCGCCACGCCATTCTTAGTATGTGCCAAGAAGTTAATATCTATGCTGTACTCCCCTTCCTGATTGCTCTGGCCATATCCGCGCCCCTCGTTGTGCGCACTGATATACGCATCGAAGCGGTAGTTCTCTGCCTTGTTGCCCTCCTTACAACTGCGAATCGTCTTGAGCGCGTACTTACCGCCCAGCTCGGCCGTAAACGCCCATGAATCCGTGCTCTCGCGATTTGGATTCGTATATTGTACGAGCCCCTTCTGTATGCCTGCGCGAATGGCCTCCAGACGCTTCAGCTTGTTTGACTCCCCCTCCAGATAGGCCAGCAAATCCGCGTCCAAGAAGTCCAGACGAATCGGAATTGCGTTCTTGTCGCCCATCATGTCGGCATATGTGATGTGCGTGGGCGACTCCTTCAAGAAGCGAATGAGATTGTCCTGGCTTTCCACGACCTCGTCGAGCAAGTACTTGGGGGCGAGGATGTTCATAGTAGGTACAAACTCCTTCCAGCCGGTGGCGCGCCCGGCCAGCTGAATAATGCTCTCCTTCGCCTCACTGCCCTCCTTGAAATGGTAGGGGCTGAAGATGGCCGTGTGGAATTGGAAGTCGGGCACATTGAACGTGACACCTCGCTCCACACAGTTGAAGCCCGTGATGACCAGATTGACCTCCTTTAACTTAAGTCCAGGGTCGTTGTACATCGCGTGCGCCACTGCCATGATGCTCGTGTGCTCGGGGAACGCTCGGCGCGCCCTGTAGTCCTTCATCGTCACATACGTGTCGTCGGGGTAATAGAATCCCTTCTTTTTCCCGTTCAACACAAGACAGTTCCATCCCATCTTTTTCGCAATGGCGCAAATATCGTCGTGGCTATCCACGCGCCATGTCCCAGGAACGAAGAAGATCTTTCCCTTCTCGGCCTTCAGGTCGGGAATCTTCATCTGCACCCCGTCCACGTCGTAGCAGACTTTCCCAGGATTGTCCAGGATGTGCTGGAAATTCGCCACGGGATTCTCAATCTGGATGTCATTCGTATAAATAAGGCGGTGGTCGCTGATCTGCCTGTAGTCGGTGGAATCCTCAATCTTTGTCAAAAGGGGAACATACGTGTAGCCGAGGTCAAGGAGCGTGGCGAACCAACTGGCGTAGGGGGTCGCACTGATGGCCACGATATTGCGCACATTCTCGTAGCCTTGAATAGCCTTGATAAAGGTGGCGTAAATCGGCATCTTGTCAAACTCGTCCAGGAATATGTTGAAGATGTAGCGCGGGTGTTTCCGCGAATACTGCTTGATGATCCACGTGATATCGCGCACACGCACGCCGTTCGCGCAACACATGATGTAGTTGACGCATCGCCCAGAGTCATCTCCGGTGACAATGAGCGAGTCAATCTCGCCCTTTGTCTTGGTGTCTTGGGACGATAGGATGGCCATGGTGTTTACGCCGAAGTTGGCCACCTTGTTCTTCCACTGCTTGGTCTCGATGAGGCTGTTGTTGGTGAATATGATGTGTACAGGGATCTTCTTTTTCACATCGGCTACCAACGACAGATTCTGCTCCAGAGTCTTTCCGAGATCCATGAAATACTTGTTGATGCGACTCATTTCCTGAAGGCACGTGTTGGTCTTGCCTTCTTCATTGCCACTCTTGAACTGCGTGGGCTTCACGGCGGCGGACATGGGGGCTTTGTACGGGACCGAAGCGGACATCGTTTTCTCTTGGCTACAGGTACTCTGTACCGTGGCTTTAAGTTGATTCATGGGTGGGACCCGTACGGTACCGCCTGGGCCCGAATCATTTTTACACCAAAAAGCTGGTAGGGGGTGGGCGCGGTGTTACTAACTGGTGTAATAGACGTTCTTGAGGCCGTATTCGCGCATACATTTCTCCAGGAATATCATACATGCTGGACATGGCGTAGAGCGCACAAATTCTATGTTCTCCGTGCGAGAGAAGCGCATGATATACATGTCGGCTCCTCTTAGCCGGTGGACATCTCCCAGCACCTTCACCACGTTCTTCTCGGCGTGGATGCTACTGCGAGAATAGCCAGAGCCACGACTACGCGAGCCATAGTTATTGGTGGCTTCGGCGATTATCTGGCCTCTCTTCACGATGACGGCGCGATGTAAGGACGCGCGGTGTTTCATCCGCATGGTCATGGTACGGGGGTCTTCCAGGAATTTCTCAAAGATCCAGGACTGTGCTCTGTGTAACTCGGTGCCGTCTATGGGAGCTGGCAAAGGGCTTTCATCGGGCGAAGACATGTCTAAGCTAGGCTCAGCACTCCAGCACCCAGCCGGCTTCAATTTTTAGATTGGGGTTAGTGGTGTATTTTTCATTCTATCATAAAATGAAAAATATACGGAAAAAAAGCTAGAGAGTCTATGAGGGAACAACGCGATTCACAATCGCGCGTGTGTATGTGTTAGCCCCAGATGTGTAGCGGATGACCACAGGATCTACCACGGCCCAGAAAGTGGCGAAAGGAAGAGACTGGGTGTATTCGCCGGTGGTGGTGGTAGAATTTCCCATAATCAGAAGGTCGTTTATTCCGGTGTTTTGGTTATTGTAAAAGGGACAGTCCTCAAAGTTTCCAGTAGGATCCGTATAGGCACCCGCATTCCAAGCGGGGTCGTTGTTATCCGAAGCGTTCGTCAATCCATTCGGTACGGCCAGGGCTTGGAACTTCCGCGCACGACCCTTGCGAATTAGGGTGATGTCGCTCCATGTATTAGCATTTTCCCAATACTCAATGAGCTCTGTATCAATGCTATTAATAAATGTTTCCTTCCCCATATCACGAGCAACCACCCATTGATTTACGCCACTCAGGTCGGATTCAACGCGATAGAGCGAATCGCCATTCACCGTAAAATAGTACTCTTGCTCACCCGTAGGGAAGCCATAATAAGGAAACACCGTGAAACGCTTAGAAACCGGACTGGGTTCACGGGTGTGCCGTAATACAGAGGACATTTATAATGAGGTATGAGAAAATAATTAGCGCTTGGGCCTATGGCCTTGGGCACATAGGCCTCTGGGCCAAAGGGCCAAAGGGCCAAAGGGCCCAAACAAATAAAAGTTAATCCCCAACCAATCCCTTTTACACAGTCCCCAAATGTTCCGTTCGTGTCTTCGTAATAAGGATAAGAGCCTATATACGGGAGCAGGTTGCCTGTTTACCAATGGTGTTCATACGCTGGCCGGCTATCAGCCACGCAAGTCCGAGCCAACTATAAGCGGATTCGGCGGAAAGAGGGAGCCCGAGGAAACCGATCCCTTTCAGACCGCTCTGCGCGAAACCTTGGAGGAGCTCTTCGGCATTCATAAAGAAGTGATCACCGCTATAAATTTGCCTCTAAAACCGAAAAGAATCATTCAAAATGGTTCTTATCACGTTTATGTCTTCTCCTTCGCCGACCTCGAGCTCATTCTATATCGTCTTCAAGAAGCCGGTGTAACTTCGCCGTACTATCTGTATTTGCCGAATACTGTAGCCGATCTCATCTTCCATCGTCGCGTAGACTCCGATGCGGAGATTGGAAGCCTCTGTCTCTTGCCCGCGGAGTCAAGAAATATCAGTAAGGAGTTTCTGGAAGATATGAAGAGGGTCCTAATATAATCTGCTACAGAAGAGCATATCCTTTCCCTCAAGAGGAGGGGTTTCAATAGTAGCCACATGGATTTCCTTAACAAGCTGGTATTTTTGCATTTCCTCCTGTAACACATGTCTCGTCATAATACCCTGTTCGTTGTATTCATAGCGCAGAATAGTCCCGCGAATATAATCAAAATATAGCTCTGGGTACTGAATCATGAAATGGGGAGTAAAAAAGGTTGATCTGGCATTTGTTACTTTTACGGGCACAAATAGGCGACGCCCATAGTTTTCTAGGGAAATACTTATAGGTTCTGTGATTTTCTGTTCCGTCATCTTCGTCAATGTGAGAAGTTCGCACGGCTTCATGAAAAATGGCGTGAAGATCCGCATCGTATGTACTATATGCGCCAGGTGTTTAAACATTTTCTACCGGTTGACTTGTCTGTTGCGTTGTATTGAGATAATACGCGTGTGAGCCAATGAATAGGAATATCAGGATCAGAGTTATAGAGAAAAGGGCGATTTGTATAATTTCTCCTGGACCCTTTACCAAATATACAACACCCGTGCCAATGGCACACCCTGCCATAAAGAGGAATAATACTAGGAAACAAGGGTGTACGCGCTTACAACGTAATAGGCGGTCAACGCCCTTTCCGATATCGTACATAAAGTTGGGCATTGGTGAGACCCTTATTCTGTGCCACGCCGGCCTTCATTTTTTATACCTTTAGCTCAGATGAAGGACTCCCGCCCAGTCCTTGAAAAACACAGGAAATATAAGGATAAATATGGAGAGAACGAGATATTCTGGGGATTTGGCATAGAGATAGAAACATATTTACAGTTCGCCAAGCCTGTGCACGTGGCCACGCCACTTTTAAAAACGGCGAGGAAGCCTGAGAGGTACAGCGTGAATTACTATAGTTCCTACAAACCCGAGACACTTGCGCAGATGGATAGCCTATTTCCAGATGCTTCTGGCTTCGCGCCCTTGCCCCTTTTACTCAACTGCCACTCTCTCACAAAGGCCGATCGCCATGGACAACATCTCACCACATATGAAAAACAGCCGAGGCCAAATCCGAAGTTCTCAGGGCGCACGGTCTTTGAGGAAATGCAGGACTTTTGTCCGAGGTTGTTTATCGACGAACACGAGGCGGGTTTCACATTTGACGGCGATACGATTGAGTTCATGAGCGAAGATTTTTATAGGGCCACGGTGGAAGATGTAATAGAGGAACTTATTGTGAAAAAGAAGGGGTTTCTAAATGCTTTTAATAAATTTCTGGTAGACCGTAGGGTATTTCTGGACAAGGGCCCTGTCATTTATCCTCCCTGTAACCCTGCGTTCGCGGTCTTTCACACAAATCAGAGGAATGTTGGGATGTTTAATAATGGTACGTATCATGTAAATATTACTTTGCCTACACGACTGGGCAAGAAGTTGGCAGATGGCTCACCTACTATGAAAGACCAGGCAAAGTTCAAGATGCAGCATAGGGCCTGTATACGCGTTTATCAATGGTTGGAGCCTTTTCTAGTGGCCGTCTACGGCAGTGCTGATCCCTTTCAAGGATGTTCTGCGGGCTCACAGCGCGGTGCGATGAGTCGGTATATCGGCCTAGGCACCTATGACACAGATTCGATGCCCGAGGGAAAGATACTCACAGTTTCGGTAAATCAGTTGCGAGGATCTGATCAGCCTTTCTGGTGGTACAAGGTCTATCACGCCACGAGTGGTTATGTTGCCTTGGAACATTTGGGCATGGATATAAATTACCGAAAACATTTCTTACATGGGATAGAGTTGCGTATATTTGATTGGTTTCCTGAGGAGAGGCTACAAGAACTTTCTGAGCTTCTCGTATACGCGGCGGAGGTGAGTTTATTACACGCGAATGTTGTGGAACCTGTTATGAACAGGGCGTGGAATAATCTGATGGTGGGTGTTTTACGAGAGGGGTCTGCCTACAAGCCGAGTTCTGAGGAAATTGGTTATTTGGAGTTTGTTTTTCTTATTCGTTTGTCTGAGGGAACCGTGGGCGAATTATATAAGATCTTGTATTCTAGGATGAAGAAAAAATATGGGCGGGGAAGTTTATCCGCCTGTTTTTTGAGGGAGAAGGACGCTCCTGGGTGTGCCTGTCTTACCACAGGTTGACTTCGTCTTACGAACAATCCCTCGCACGGAGGAGAACAGAGGCAATGAAGAAGCCCATAGCAAGCATAAGATTATCTCCCAAGTACTTCTTCTCTGGGTCTGGTTTAATAGTATTTAAGAGTTTGCGAAGAGTGGTGATGGGCAGAGTTACAGGTTCGGTAGTGTCGAACGTCACGTATGTATCAGAAACGCCTTCGTAGGCGCGAATGGTGATATCATAGAAAGGGACCTTATGTAGCGTGAACTGTTGGCTATAAATACTCTCGTCAAATGAGGAGACCACCCGATTTACCGGCATGCGCGTGTCCTCAGCCTCTGCCTCTACCTGAGCATCTGCCTCTGCCTGAGCATCTGCCTCTGTCCCCGCCTCTGCCTCCGGAGAAGCAGAAGCAGAAGCAGAAGCAGAAGAATCTGGTGTAGAAGCACGGCTCGCAGGCAAAGGAGCATGCTCCTCAACAACTACATCCTTTTCAGCGGTGGTAGAAACAGCAGGAGCATCTAGTCCAGAGCCTGAGTTACCCGCCAGATTAGGTAGAACATCAGCGCCACTAGCACTAGCAGAATCAGCAGAGGCAGAAACGGAAGCGGAAGGATCACGATGGACAGGCTCGACGGCTTGGACATTTTGGCAGCCACTACAGAAGAACATGTAAGGAGCTAGGGACCTTTAAAAGTGCTCCGCGGCACGAATCAATTTTTAACAATCACGCGAAGCAGTACTTTACAATGAATTCCGGAGCGGAACAAAAAATAATATTGCGTATAAATATATGGGAGACGTTGATCTGAAGGTACTGGCATCCATTATATTGGCTGAGCTGTTGGGTGATGTTAAATCAAATATTCACATTATATCATGTTCTGGTGATAATTCGCAAATAAAGACTAAGTTACAGTGTGGCATGGAGTTTTATGCGGCACTTGCCAAAGAATTGAATAATATACTAAAAGCAAAAGCTCCCGAAATTGCCTTTAAAGGCGACATAGAAGCAGAACTGGCCGATATATGTGCTTTGGAAAATGCGCCTTTGGAAAATGCGCCTTTGGAAAATCCGCTCCTCTTACTGAACAACATGAACGGGGGGATGCCGGCTGGTAACGGAAAGGATGCTTTCTCTCGCCAAGCAGGTCCAGGAAGAGAATTTGTACCATATCATGCCCCAAACGGTAAACAAACCCTAATGTCAGTATTCAATCCAGGCGTGGTTAGTAAAAAACATGGGTATCAAGCGTCAATGCTAGCGGAACTTGCTATTGAGGCAGCCAAACAAGGCAATCTCGCAGAAGCGTTGCGGTTTACAAGTAAGATAGACAGAATTGTCAAAACACAAGAACTCTTAGACCTTGGTCTACCTCTTGCCAATATAAATCAACATCTAGCGGGTGGATTCGCACTGGGTGGTCTTATAGGTGTAGCATTATTTTACCTCCTTAGTGCTTCTTTATTAATTATTCCTGCGGGACTAAGTGCTGGTACAGCTCAATATGCAACTAATGTCGTTGCAAATACTACAAGAAGTAGTTTGAACTTTTTTTCATGGGGATTCATTACAAAGAATCTAGCGCAACCAAATGTTACAGACACCGCAAAAACAGTTGCAAATAATATACAACAATTTTTAGAGTCTGTTATAACTGATAAAATAGCAGGCGCATTTATATTTTTATGTATGGTTGGGTGCATGTGTGCCGCAGGTTTATATGCTCGTTATTTGAATAATAGCATCATGAATGCCAGGCAACAGTTAGAGGATAAACTTAGGGTTGCCCGTAATCAAGTAAATCAGGAGCTCGAACTTAAATTAGAACATCAGCGAGAGATACAGCTAGAAAGACAAGCACGAGAGTTACAAATTATCAGAAACGCGACGAACAATCGTGCGACTTTAGGATTGAATCCTGGAGGACAACTAACAGGCCCAGAAATAACAGAGGCATATAAAAGAAAAGCTCGATTTGCTCACCCAAATAAAGGTGGTGACACGGGATTATTCCAGAAACTTAAACAGGCTTATGAAGATCTAATGAAAAAGGGCGGAGGAAGACGCACGGCCAATAGAGGCCTCAAGCGTAAAAGCAGTCGCAGTCGCAGAACAACAATAAAATCCCACCGCGGCCGCGGTGGTTCCGGTCTACGTGGCCACTAAAGCAAGGCCGACCATCTAGGACCGCTCCCCGCCACGAATTAGTTTCTCAGCAACAAGGGCAGCCGTCGACGGGTGTAAATCCAGCGTCATACAGCGCACGGATCCGCCCGATTTCTCAAACTCACTCAGATCCACTTCCCGTATGCGAAGCCCAGTAATCCCCTCTAACACCTTTTTCACAGCCTTGTCGGTCATCTTGTGTGTTATTAGATACTTACCATCTACAACGGCATTGAGGCACATAGTATCATCCGTATCTATCACGTGAACCTTGGAAGGGCCCAGGAACTTGCGTATCTTCTCTATAGACTCTTCTGAGAACGCCTTCCGATGTACGACACAACTGTCGTCATTGTATTCCAACATCGCCACGTCCAGATGATAGTAATCCGCCGAAGCAAGGGGGACAACCAGTAGTTCGGGAGGAGGAAGCCCGTGTTGTTTATAGAGGCCGTCCAAGAGTTTTTGCGCTATGGCGAATGCTTTCTTCGTGGCGCGGAAACCATATCCACAGATCGCTTTGGAGCCACCGTGGAACCATTTGAGCTCTGCTTGGCCTTCAAAGACGGCTGATGGAAATGGTATGGTGTGTAAGCCGAGGTCTTCATACATTTTTTTGAGGTAGGGGAGTTCTTCTTGACGGTGTTTGTATTTCATATGAGGCAAGATAATCGTATTGGGTATACCGGGGATACAGAGTCCTCCATTCGCCACAAAGACCACATCTGGCAATTCATGCTTTGCCTTGTGTATGGTGTAGGTGACCATATTATGAAATGCTTTTGTGAACTTCGCAAACTGCTCATAGGCCTTTTTCGTATTGATTATTTTTGAGGCATCCACATATACATTTTCTTTGTCTTGATAATCATACAAATGAAATGTATTTGGTTCTATGGATATACGTAACATCTATTTAGAGCGCCGAACCATTTTAAATGGTTCGGTGGTCGCCGACCCGCAAACATTCTAAATAAAATTTCAGGTAGGTTTTACCTTCGGTATAATTTACCTAGTGCGCATTTTGAATGTTTGCGGGTCTAGAGGTGTGCTTGTCTTTTCAAGAATGTTTTCTGCGCATTGGTGGGATTGAAGAATTCTTTCACGACTTCCATGGCCACCTTGGGATCAAAGGACTTACATGAGAAGATATCAAAGTATGCGTCGTTCGTTTCTTCTACGAAGTGGGCGGTTATACAGGATGTTTCAATGAGCTGGATAAGGCTGTAGCCGGCCACGCGCCCTTCGCCGAATCGGACAACTCTGGGAGCTCCGTACGCCTTCATGTCAATGCGTTTCACAAGTTCTTTTGTGAATGCCTTGATTTTCTCGGAGGAACGAATGGCACCGGGGTCACACGCGGCGGCATTTATGAGTAAGTGGTAGCCCCACGAAGATTTGGAGATCTTCCTCGTCTTACGCACCATCTATCTTTTACGCTGGTTAAAATC
>Ga0255130_1000433_pt1 | contig 13104 bp, 8 predicted proteins | sample Law_Yuk_RepB_8d_FD_188560 | JGI IMG/M metagenome (GOLD analysis project Ga0255130, IMG submission 188560) | Freshwater microbial communities from St. Lawrence River, New York, United States - Law_Yuk_RepB_8d | ecosystem: Environmental > Aquatic > Freshwater > River | place: USA: New York...
CCGGACACCGTTCATCGCGTGCCTCCGGTCTTGGGCGCGTTCGGGAGTTCGTCGACGTCATGGGCCTCACGCGGAACCCAGGCCCCCAAGCGAGCACCGATCGCCGTGATGCAAGCCGCACGCGTTTCGATGTCGGTCGCGGCACAGCCTTTGCGCACGGTTTCCGTGATCGATGCGCGCACGTCGCCGGGAATGCGCGCCTGCAGACCCGTGTCGAACAAAACGGCAGCGTCGCGCTCGAGTTCGAAGAACGCGATGAGCACACCGACACGGTCGCGCGTGCGGCTCACACCGTTCTCGAGAAAGGCCTCGGCCATGGCTATCCGAACCGCGGCATTCCGTCGTTCGCGAGTCGACGTGGCGCGCGCTACCCCAGGCAGGCGCGAGGCCCAAAATGCAGTGAGTGACGCACCGGCCACGATCGGAAACACGAGTACTTCGTGGAAATCGATCGGCAGCATGAGCACGAGTGCCAGAGCGACGAGCGAGACAATGAAGGCATTGCGGAACGCGACATCGAGGTAGCCATCCGCGCAGGCGAATCCAACGACGACCACTTCACAGCCCGTGTGCCGCTCCGCCTCTTCGACAGCCCGAGTGAGGCGCATGCCAGAGTCATCGCCGGCATTCACGCGACGGATCCTCCGCGCTGCAAATGGGGGCCCGGTCCGCCATCGCTCGGCCTGAGGCGAGGATCCCCAGCAACACGCCGAGAGGCATGGAGACCCGAGGGAGGTCGAGGCGAGTTACCCGAGCGCCACGCCAGTGCCTGAAGTTCACCGAATCGACGAGACGACGCATTCATGGGTGGTTCGTGGGCTTGTGACGCTCCGCGGCCAACCGGAGTGGCTTTCGCCGATTGAGGATCACAATGCTGAGGGAACGAAGGTGCCACAGGGATGTCAAGGCCAAGCCCCGGCCACGGATCGGTGAATCCGTTGCACCATCGCTGACGATATTCCGGCCGTCAGTCGGGCTGAAATTCGAAGCTCAGCGATTCCGCAATTCGGCGATCAGCGATCGGCGATCGGCAAAAAACTAAGTTGGGAGGAAAGGGATGGCATGGGAATCTTTCTGGCTAAGGGCAAGGCTTGAGGACGGGGCCAAAGAGGGCCGAGATCTTCGGTTGGCCATTGGTGACGGTGAGCGTCCATTCGTTCTGACTTTGGCCGACACCGGCTCCGCCCCACAGGGAAAGGCCATAGCCCAGATCGGGAACAGCCATCACCCGCACCTTTGATCCACAGGGATAAACCTTCATCGCCGGTTCCAGGACGATCTTGCCCCCGCCCGTCGCCACGGTGCTGAGGGTGGTGCCAAAGGTGGCAATCAGATGGACCGGAGCCTTCACCTCCCGGGAAACCATCGGATCGGTGCCGACATGAGCCCCGCTCCACCCCAAAAACTCCCAACCCTCGGCCGCGGTGGCCTTGAGAACGACCCGTTCGCCATGCGGGTAGGTCCCGGCGCCGCTGACCGAACCTCCACGGGCCTCCGCGGTCAGTGCATGACGAGGAATCAGCTCGAAGACGGCATGGACCGAACGGTGGGTCGAAAAGGTCAGTGTTCCCTGTGGCTGGTCACCGCTGACGTCGCCTTCCCAACGGACGAGCCGCCAACCGTCATTCGGGACCGCCCGAACCGTCACCACCTCGCCTTGCAAATAGCGCTCTTTTTGCGGGGAACACTCCAGTTTCCCCTCACCTGCGACGGACGATTTCAACGAAAAGAAGGGAACCACTTGAATCCGAACCGGGGGCAATTCGAGGGTCTCGGTCAATTCCTCGTTCAGATGCAGCTCCCTCAAAACAGTGCTCTGATCAACCGTGAATTCACCGGTGTATTTCCGGGACATGACCGTCGGTTGGCTGCCATCGATCGAGTAGAAGATCTGCCCGCGCTCAAACCGATTCGAGAGGCGCACTGTCGCACGTTCTCCCACCGTCACCGAGGTGTCGGATGCGAGGCCATTGACAGTCCATCGGGGGTGGCTGTCCACCGTGACATCCTTGCTCTGCGATTCCACCCACGGCCGCGCTGGCCGGGGCTGCATCGATCTGAATCCCACCCGGTTGTAGACCGTATCGGGAGTGAAGGCCCGACGGTTCGCGATCTCACAGTTCTTGGCGTTGTCATACCAACTGCCGCTTCGGAACACGCGATGGACCCCCACGTTGGATCCGCGAGGATCGGTTTGGGGTTCTGAGCTGAATTCTCCAAACCGATCCCAGCACCATTCGAAGTGGTTGCCCGCCATGTCATACAAGCCAAAGCCATTGGGAGGGTAAGAACCCACCCTCACCGATCCACTCTTCTCCGACTCGTCGTAATTGGCGCGATCGGGGGTGATCTTCTCTGAATCCGGCCAAGGGAAACGACGACCACTGGCGCCGCCACGAGCCGCCTTTTCCCACTCGGCTTCCGTTGGCAACCGGTATCCCACATACCAATCGACATGGGGTGCAATCCGGCCGCTCCGGTAGACGATCGTGGAGGCCGAATCCACGTAGTAGGCCGGCCTCATTCCCTCCATTTCGCTACGGGCATTGCACCATTTCACACAGTCGAACCAATTGACCGTGTGGACGGGATGCTCAGCCCCAAAGCTCTGACCGAGGGGCAAATCGATGTAGCCGTGATCCAAAGACCATTCTCGCACGGAATCCCAAAGCTCCCGGGTGACCTCGTGAACATCCATCGCAAATTCAGAAATCGTCACCGTGTGCGGCGGACCCGCCATTTCGAAGGACCCTTCCTGGATCAAATTCATCCCAACCGGTGGAACCCAGTCCGTGACACCCACTTTGAACCTCAGGTTCTTGCTGTATCGATGGGGATAATCCACGGACGAATCCCAGCGGATGTGCTGCACAGCACCAGGACGGATCCCCCTTCCTACGGCACCCGCAGCAGAGCCTGTTGGCACTTCCCAGGTATGCCCACCGTTTGCTGAGACCTTCAGATAGACCGAGACAACAGCACTATCCGGATCTTGAATCTCGTAAGAGATATCGACCGAGCGGGAACCGGTGATCTGCTCGGCCTGTACATTCAGGATCAAAGGTTCCACCGCCGCCAGTGGCGGCATGATACAAAGCAGTAATGTCCAATAAACAGCCAGCTGTCTCATGAATCGTTTCAAAAACATTTGGGTTCCAATACCTTAGTACAAGTCAGTCGTCGGAATCAGATTCACCGAGCTTGCTCAGTCTGAGTCACAGTCTTGCGAGGCATCTGCTCGTAAATCAATCGGAGGGAGCTGAGCACGGCATGACTTTCCAAGGGTTGGTTCTGAAGCTCCATCGGCATCCATTGCCTGAGACGAGCCTCGCTCATCCCGCCCAGCCAAAGACTGAAGGCCAGATCGGACTCCCGTCGATCCAGATCTTTCTGGCGCGCCCGATATGCTTCCAGTCGTTCTATGTTCTGCCTGCGAACGGTGTCTGCCTGCGTTTCAAAGTTTGCTGGAGGCCCATAACAGCCGGTCTTGAGAATCTCCAGGAATCCATTCAGCAATCCCATTCGCATGGTTTTGCGGTTGACCCGAATATCAAAGGCAAAGGATTCGATGGATAATTGCAATTCTTCGAGACTCACATTGCCCCATTTCCAAACCTGCCGAAGATGACTCGGTGCGAGCATCACCTTTTCTTGATGCAGCAATGAGCAATCCACTTCCAACCATTCGTCAGGAATTTCCCGAGTATTTTGGCCGACTCCCGTACGAGCGCCTAACCTCATCCCAGAATCGATCGCATACCCGGGACGACGACTGTGAAATTCCAAGTCAGCCAATCGGGGAGACCGGCCTTCCGAGCGAACGATTTGCGATCGGTCCAAGGGCCAGACTCCGTCCGCTTGCGCGCTTTGGATTTCTTGCCGCAAACCCGGAGCGATGGAGTAACTGACCCATCCGCCACGGCCGCGCTTCGATTGAGCCACCGAGATCACTCCCTCCCGAACCATGCGTGCCAGGGTCGTTTCAACGGTTCGCAAAGACGCCCCCACTTGATCGGCCAACGATCGTACGTTCAATGGACCCGTCGAATCCGAGACGGGGCTTTTTCGTGAAGTGCTGATGATTTCCATCAATCTCAGCTTCAGCCCAACAAAACCCGACAGTTGTGTTTTTGTAGTGTTTTTATCCATCTTTTCGATGGGTTTTTGTTGGGCTTCCATGCTAACCGGACCTGTTTTTATTGGTTTTTAAAACCCTTCACAACTAGTTTGTCGTGTTTTGTTGAAATTTATTGTCAATTTTCTTCAACGAAACCATGGAGCCCGTCTTTAACCGAGCGTCGCTTTGACTGCTCGGCTGCCACGAACACCGGTCGGATCAAGCCCACCCGTCTCAGTGGGAGGGAGGCATCCAATCTGCGGCTGGGTAAATTCTGGCACCGCCTTCACTCGGTCGACTGCCGGCCATTCGAAAGCCCCATTCACGACCGAACGCCAACTCCAAAGCTCTCCCCGATCCAGGCCTGTTTAGAACCTGAACTGCACCCTCAAAAAGCATACCTGTTTCACCCAACCCACCCGCATCCTCCAACACCCAAGCAACAGATTTGCTGCTTCCAGTTTTCCCTTCTCACCGAGAACGCCCGGCTGAGCCCTTCATGTAATTCTTGGTCTCCAAACTAACCGCGCAAAGGAGGGCACCCGATAACAACGACTGGGTCAAAATAGGGGATGTATTCTTTCCGCTCACAACCCACCGGGATGGCATATCGCTAAATATTTTAAAGTCTAATCACTGGTGTAATAACCCAAACAATCTCTGTAAAAAATCTCTGCGAACAATCTCTGTAAACATTCTCTGTAAACATTCTCTGCGAAACATGGTGCAGCCCATCATATCAATAATTACGAGACAGTACACCCAAGAAATTAATAAATAATAAAACTAAAACACACCTTCAAAAACAAAAACGCAACACTTGAAACACATCAAAACACATTCACATCAAACACATAAAACGATTTATGAAACAAAACGTGTTAAACCAAATTTAAAAAATCCGGAATCGCGAATTTTAAAACAAAATAAAACAAAACCCTGCAGGGTTTTAGCCGCGCTTAAAACATTATGCGTGTTATTTAATTTATTATTTAAAATAAAAGAGGCACACAATTCCAAAAACAATACACCCAAACCAAATCGACAGCAGTTTAAACATCACACGAATTACCGCGACCATAAATTAAACAAATTAAAAACCCCTACCCCTTTTTAATCTATAGTTGCAACGGCAATTACCCCCAATTTTGCAACCAGAGCAATCCATGCATTGTAAGTGTCATTGACTAAAACCAAAATCTCCAAACCTACACGCACTGAGACCTTGATCGGGTTAAAATCAGAGAGAACGGTCCAATGCGCACCTCCCACGCGAACCCGTGCTCCAAAGGTATTTGCATCCTGCAAATCAGGTGCTGCATCAAACTCCGCTTTTTGCTGAAAAAACGATCCGGGCTCTGCATGATCTCTAACACACCACCCCGGCTGAAGGTGAAACCCATCGGTCCGGTTAAGAACCGCTCGCAATTTATCATCCATCAAAACGGAAAGAATAGGAGGTATCTGATGCTTTGAATTTGAGGAATTCGCGCGGTGATTGAAGAGGAATCTCTGCTAATGAATCAGGGCTCACCTTTTCAGCAAAACGACCACCGCCCCGATTGCTGACTTGGCTAGGGAATCGTCCCAGTACCTTCCAATCCAACATCAGCTGACGCCAATCCGAAGTCACTCCAGTTTGAAACTCAGAAGTATTAGAGCGCAATTGCCGGTGCAGGAAGGCCCCGTCTGTGGCCAATAACCCCACGGCAATGGCAAAGCGCTCAAATGCCTCTTGGGAGGCCTTAGAATCGATTTCTGGAGTTTCTGGAGCCAGTTTGGGAGACAACGACGGAGAGAGTCTCGAGGGCAACGAGGCGGGCACGGAAAGTTTTTGAGTATTTACATTGTCTATTTCAACCGTTTTTTCAATCACCGCACCAAGGGTGGTTGATCCTCCCTTGCGACTTGCAGCCGACTTTCGCCCTCCGGCCGCAGACTTTTCCTTCCATTGCGCCAGACGGTCCTTTTGCTGCTGGAGGCCACGATGCGTCAATTCCTCGGGATTTTCGCTCGCTTGAAACATCGTCAGCACCGATGCAACAACGGTGGTTGAAGCACCCTTTCCAACCAGGCGCGCCGCTTGCTCAGGATCCTTAGGAACTGAACCGTTCTGCCAGCAAAAGGATAGCAGGCGAATATATACCCCCTCTTCCTCTAAGCTCATCATCTGAATTTGCTGATTGGCTAAATACTCGGAAGGCGAAAACGAAAAGCCGGCTGTTTTCATGGACTTGGTGCGCTGAGATGTGGTTGGTGGGGGCGTAGAACCGTGGATATGAGAGGAGTTTCCAGAAATCCCTACCGTCTCAGATTCTGAAGCCTGCTCATCAAATGTAGAATCTGTTGATTTGTGAGTTACAAATCCAAAGTCCAGGTGGATACCGTGACCCAAGAATTTGAAATCGATTTTGGAATCAGTTGAGGGCGATGCCGGATCATGTTTCTCCAGTACTACCAGATGATTCTGAGCGATCCCCTGAAATCTGGATGACAGAACAACAGACACAGAAGGTTGCGATTGTATAGGAGACAAACGGACCGTTGGAGGACTGGGATTCTGGGATTTCCTCCAAGCTTCAATCTCCAAACGCATCTCGCGATTGAAATCCCGTATTGCCGTCATTATTTCTAAGACATTCTTGGTTTTTCGATCCGACGGTACGGGGGTAATGACGTCAATCACTGGCTTACTCCGCCAGGATCGGAATAGATCCCGCACCCGGTTTAGAGACAACAGAGCGCCACTCACTATGAGTAATAGCCCCAACCAAAATAGGATAGGAAAACGTCCTTTCGTCTCGTTGGAGACTCTCGCTGTGATCACCGGTTCAGGCTTAGGGAGAACAGGGGCGGGAGCCAGTTCCACTGCCGGAGTCTGTTGCACTACCGGAGGCTCCACGGCCGGAGGCTCCACCTGAGGGCTAACTTTTTCCGCTAAGCTCTGTGGAATACTCTCCTCTGGCACTGTCAGAGGCACAGCGGATTGCACCGGGACAGCGATGGTTGGTTTGGCCCCAATCGGTGAGTCCTCGGAGAAGAAGCGGCGGTTTTTACCTTGGACAACCTGAGACGCTTCGGCAGGCGATGTCTTTTGAACCACTAGATGAGACGGAATCGTCAATACCGCCCCTGCGCGAATCCGATGGAGCTTCCCGGCTTGGAAGGCTCTTGGATTCTCTCGCAAGAGCGCCAGTAGCATCTGATCCATGGTGACCGAATCCGGTTTGTAACGCCGAGCAATACGGTAAGCATTTTCTCCCTCCTGAACCGTCACCCGGATGGGAACAGTGGCAGTATTGGTCAGCCCCTCTGAATGAGACGGGGAACCGATCAACAAGTTGTCCCATACAGCCAGACACCAACACGCAATCAGGGTCTTCAGCACAAAACGGGTGGTCGATTGGGTCACAGGATGCATACACAACAGGATCCGGATGTTCCGATTGAAACCCCAAGAAACTGGACACAGAATGGACGGAAAATGCGTGAAAGCGCGCTTACCGGAGGCGGACTCAAAAACCACTTGGAGTTTGCTACCACTTTGAGTCCTTAGCTTCAAATGGTTTATGATTCCGCTCAAAAGTGGAACGATGCAGTAGGGGGTCAAATGAGGTCGCATCGAGCGCGTTCCACCGCATGAAATTGTTCCAGCTTAGCCTGAATCCTGGATTTGGATTTGCTTTCAAGGGTGGTTCAAGGGTGGCGATGCGTTGCTTGCCGGCTCCGCAACTTCATCGATCGATTCAGCCGATGGAGGCTCCACAATGTTCGGATGTACCAGCGGTTTGACTGGTGAGGGTCTGTGTTCAAAGACTTCTCCCTCATTGTGATAAGGCGCTTGGGGTGATGATGAACGAACCAAAGCCTTCACCTCGCCACGAATTTCGCGGTTCAAAGCTCGAATCTCTCGCATGAGGTCGAGTTTAACCTTCCGCTTCGGATCCCCAGATTTGACCCCGGGGGTCATAGCGCCCATTCCGGAGACGAACTGGAACTTCACCTGCGCTGCAGCGCGCATGAGCTCGCGCTGGCGTTCGTTCTCCTTCAACAGAGCCGCGAGACGCCGAATCTTCTGCTCGAGCATCTGGATCTGTTCGTCTTTGAGGGCAAGGTCCTTCTCCAACGGCCGGTCCGTATCAGCCTCCAGCAACTGGCGGACCCCCCGAAGCAGATCACGGCTGTGGCGGACGTCCTTGAATCGTCCGTCAAACAGCCGCTCAAGCACCTTCTGCAAACTGGTCTCCAGGTCCGCATCCTCCAAGGTGCGTGGAGCCTGGGGCACCTCCACCACAGTGGGAGCTTTGCGGAGGCGGATCGCCATGCGCAGGGTGCGACGCAGTGCCCGCACGCTAAATAAAAAGATCCGCAACGGGCCGGACTGGCGGGATAAGGTTCGCCGTGATCGATCTGCCCCGGCAGTGGTCTCTCTCACTTGAGGCGCACTCTTCGGAAGCACCTCTACACGTTGCTGTCTCGACACTGAATCGAGCCGCAGAGGCAGTTCGGGCAATTCCGACTCTAGTTCATCCCGGAAGACGCGCCGCGGATTCTTCCGTCGACGAGTCCTCGGCATCAAAAGAGGTCCGGAAGGTCTCACCATGCGCGCAGCCCCAGATTCATGACGAGTCTTCCAAGCTTCCACGACTGGATCCGCTACGGCGGCCATCATTGGCGGTTTTCGACGATAGCGCCTATGGATCGACCGCCGGAGCCAGCGCAAAGAGATTTCCCCAGGGTCTGGTCGCCGGCGCGGCGGTGCTGTTAGGTCGACGCTCCCATGCCCATGAGCTTTGAGCCAGGCGGTCATCGACGAGTCCGTAGGCAGTGCTGATGGCGGCCGCAACACGGGGCGTTTGCGCCGGCGTCTCTCCAGAGTCTGCGCCAAAGATCGAAGGATCAGGACGCGCAACCTCGAGCTGCCGTGTTTCCAAAGCCAAACCAGCAGGTCGAAGGTGCTGGAGCCGTCTGTTTCCGGCCGATAGCCGCTCAACACCATCCGCCGGATCAGCGCCGCCCTCAGCTGCATGCTGGGACGGGCTGTTTGCAGCCGATGATGTTGGGTGCCACCCATAGGATAACGCCAAGGATGTCTCCGTGGTGCCCAAATGTCCCAAAACTGATCTCAACGAGGGATTTCCTCGTCGCCAGAATCAGGAAACCAGCCCGCTCATCCCTTGCGTGGCCAGCTCTCGGTTGGTCCGGAACTCGGACCAGAATTCCGTCGGCATGTCCAAAGCGATCTTCAAGGCACCATTGGAACCTGCAAATTGAGGCTCTTCAACCAAGGTCACTTTGCCACCGCCATACTCGCTCAGCCCCTTCTCAATGGCTCTTCCAAGTCCCCGAATCTGGCTGCCGCCACCACCCAGCAGGATGTTGTTACGCATCTTGGACTGGAACTCGGGATCGTAGGTTGCAATGAGGTCCTGCAGTGCCTGAACCGTCGGCGGTACGATGGTGTAGCAGGCGGAATACACCTGTTCGGTGAGATTGAAGGTCTTAGGCTTGCCTCCCACGGGCAGGATCTCTTCCACCTCATCCATCTTGGGGCTGACCGAAGCGTGCCGTTCCTTGATGGCACGGACCATGTTGATGGAGAACTGAACTTCAGGATATTTTTCCTGAATGAGTTTGGAAAGAGACTGATCAATGGAGTCACCGGCCACGTAATGGGTACGCTGATCCTCAGAAGAAGGCATTGACCCGTGCACGCGGCAGAGGTCGGTCGTGCCCGCCCCGATGTCGATAACCAGCGTGTCATCCAAGAAATCCAAGCCGTAGGCCACGGCGAAAGGCTCCGAGCACACGATCACCGAATCGATGCAGTTGGCGGCCGCTTCCAGGATGGTGGCCTTGCCCGCCACGCTAGCTTGGGCCGGAGCTCCGATTACCGCATAAATCACCGCGTCCGCCGGAGCATTGATTTCGCGCACCACGTATTCCAGCAAGTCGCGAATCGCCTTCTTCACAGGCTCAGGATCCACGACGCCCTGCTGCTTGACCGAGGCGCCAGCAAGTGGCCGATACAGATGGACCGACATCCGGTTTTCCAGCGCTTCCTGCCCATAAATAATTTCCCGACCTCCCAATCGCTTCAATGCGACATGGTCTTTAGGGTAGCCCACATACGACCAAACGGTCTTTCGAAAGCCATTGGACGCGGTTATGGATGTGCGACTGGTTCCAAGGTCAATGCCGACAAAAATGGTTTCTGCCATGAGACGCGGGTTGCTGGTTGTTTTTTTGATGAGCCCAAAAGCTCAACTACGAATGCGTCCATAATAACGCCGCCTTAAGAAATTCTTTCAAAGCCTGTCAAAAATATGCTGGTTGCCCGTTCACATCAGAAACAGCACCTGAATTGAGCCAAAAACGTACGACCGCATCCGGCCGCGGCCTTGGGGAACAGGAGACCGAGTAGACCCGAACGAGATGGTAACGTCGGAACCGCAAACCAAATCGGGCGATCACGGTTGCTCAGTGACGGTAACGATTTGGCCCTGAATGACCCGGTTGAAGTCTCGAATCTCGATGAGTAACCGCAGCTTAAGGTCTCGCTGAGGGTCGTTTTCCTTGATTCCCGGCTCAGCCAGCGCCATCAAGAGCCAACGGTAGGACCGCGAGGCGAGTCCCTCTTTCCGGTTCAGGCGCTGATCCTCTTGGATAAGACCTGACAGACGGCTGATGCGGCTTTCAAGAGCTTGCTCACAGCCGCTTCGATAGGCGATGTCTTTGCTTAAAATTGCCATCAACCGTGCCATTTCGGCCTCTTCTTCGAGCCGTTGTCGTCGACCTGGTTCTGGAAGACTGGAGGCCGTAGCGTCAACGGGCTTCAAAACCGGGTTTCGCCGCGGATTTGCAACGGGTGGGGATCCACTGGGGATCGCGACTGGTTTTGGCGAACAGGATGCCCGCGGCAAAACGCCTACCGTCTTGGACTCATCAGGCGCCGTTTCCAACGGCATAGGCCGTTCGAGAGGCAAGGTCGCAATCTCTGAAATGGGGATCGATGCTGGATCGGGATGAGATTCCGAATTTAACGCCGGCTCTTTGGGATCTTTTACCTGCAGGGAGAGCTGCGTCGACGGGGCTTTTCTAAATGTTCGGAACCACCTCCACGCCACAGCCACACCCGCAAAGCCGATCACCCATTGCAAAACGCTGAAGAATCCAGTCGACGGTGAGCTGTCACCGGCAACGAGGAGGGAGGAGGCGGGAGTTTGAGGCGACAGAGGCGTCGATGATTCAAGCACCGGAGGCGCGGACACAACGATTGCAGTCGCTGGGGTCGCCACCGCAGAAGCCACCACTTTCTCGGAAATTCCACCACCTGCCAGCTCACCGGGTGCTTTGAATGTCAGATCATCCCCAGCGCTCCGTGGCCGAGCAGCTTCAAACTGAAAGGATGGGTTCAGGGCTTTTGCCCGGTTGCTTCGGTCGTCTGAAGTTGCTCGAAATCGTTCAGTCTGGAATGTCCGGAAGGCTTCGTACTCTCGATTTTGCTCGATGATGATCCTTCGTGCCTCGGCCAACGGGATCGCCGCGGCCATGCGTGGGTCGGGGATTTTCAGCACGGTACCGGCCGGCAGGCGATTGACATTACCGTCTACGAATACTTCGGAATTCCGTCGCAAAAGGGCCACGAGCATCTGTTCGAGTGAAACCTCCGCAGGCAATCGCACTACGACGATCTCACTGGCCGTATCCCCGGACTGAACCTCTACTTCTTCACCTTGAACCTCGCCGGGCTCGGGTTCGAGGGGCTTAGCACCGCTTGCACGACCTGAAGCGATGAGGGCACCCGGGGATCCGGAACGGGTATCTCTTGAGAGCGAAGGTGCTACCGCTTGACCAGACACGCTCGGCAACCAGAGGAGTACAGCGCACCCAAAAACCACCCTGAGGAGAGAGTCAACCTCTCGATGGAACGTATCGACAGACGGGTTAGGTGACACGATTGCAAATGGCTCAGTTGCAGCAAAATGACCCAAACTCATCGTGAAATCGGACTCTTGGGTCGCAGGATTAATGAGAACAAAAGACTGATCAAATCAAAGGCCCCTTGGCCCGCCTGCAGATGAATGAAATTCCGAGCGGACGCTGACCGAATGACCCATGGCAATCAAGGGCGTTCGATTTGTTGCATCAACAAAAACCTCAGCAGGTGGTTGAAGTCGCTGGGTGACAGGGCTTCGGCGAAATTATCGGGCATGAGGGAGGTCGCTGATTCACGGACTTCACGGATGTCGCTGCGGGCGATGCGTTGCTCTTGCCCGCCGGCATTGACGTAAACCCGCTGTTCCCCCTCGTCGCGGCGGAACAAGAGGTTTAGTACGTCGCCATTTTGCAGGCTCACAACGCTGTAGCGAAAGATGCGGTCCACGTTGCGGTTGGGATCGAGCACGTCTTCACACAATCGCTCGACCCCGCGATGCCCGACTCCGTCCAATTGCGGGCCCACTTGGCCTCCCTGCCCACCCATCGAATGACAGGGCATGCAATGGCTTTGGAACAACTGGGCACCCGCCTTCGCATCGGGAGCCGATTTGCGGAAGTCCGCTGACCGATGGGCCACCCGTTCCAATCGTCGTTTCGCGTCCGGATCGGCGGCGTTTCCCTGCGGCAACCGATCCTTGAACTGAGGTCGGACGGCGAGGATTCGCTCCTGGACCGAGCGCTCCGACAACAACGACGACGAAGCCCGTCCGTCCGCAATGGCCCGCAACAGCGCATCGGCCCCCTCCCCCGATCCGCCCACGGCAGCCGCCATGGGAACCGCCGCTCCCGAGGCCACCTCACGCAACACTCTCAGGAGCATGGGAATGGCGGTCGCAGATCGAAATCGGATCGCAGCCTGTGCCAGCATCGCACGTTGATCTCGCGTGAGGGATTCTTGGCGCAGGAGGGCTTCCACGAGTGGTTCAGCCTCTGGATCGGCCATTTCCAGCAAGGCCCGGACACTGGCCACGCGCATGTCCGCGGAT
>Ga0255130_1000439_pt1 | contig 13082 bp, 8 predicted proteins | sample Law_Yuk_RepB_8d_FD_188560 | JGI IMG/M metagenome (GOLD analysis project Ga0255130, IMG submission 188560) | Freshwater microbial communities from St. Lawrence River, New York, United States - Law_Yuk_RepB_8d | ecosystem: Environmental > Aquatic > Freshwater > River | place: USA: New York...
CAAGTCCATCCTCGAGAAGGTCCCCTTCGCCGACCACAACGCCATGCTCGACCCTGAGTGCGCAGACATCACGGCGCGCATCCTCGAATTGCTCGGCTACGAAGGCTGGAACCGCAATTGTCCCCAAGTCCAACGGGGCATCGCCTATTTGAAGAGCCAGCAAGACACCGACGGATCGTGGTACGGCCGCTGGGGGGTCAACTACATCTACGGAACCTGGCAAGTGCTGCGGGGCATGAAGGCCATGAACTGGAACATGCAGGAGCCCTGGCTCCAACGCGGTGCGGATTGGCTGCGCAGCGTCCAATTGCCCGACGGCGGCTGGGGCGAACGTTGCAACACGTACGACGACCCGATCTTCAAGGGAACCGGGCCCGCCACCGCGTCCCAGACCGCCTGGGCCATCATGGGCCTTTGCGCCCTGGGCGACCCCACCGACCCCGCCATCCACCGAGGCATCGACTGGCTCATTCGCAACCACAACACGGATGGATCGTGGACCGAAGATGAGATCACCGGAACCGGTTTCCCCTGCGTGTTCTACCTGAAGTACGACATGTACCGAAACGCCTGGCCGCTGCTGGCCCTGGCCACTTATCGCAAGCTTTGCCGCGGTGAATCACCCGGCCAAATTTTCTGAAACTACAGGAACCACCGACTTCGGTTTCTTGACGCTCTGGCTCATAAACCGCAATTCTGAGGTCAATACACCGCTTTCTCCCAAGCAACCCTGTCAATGAGCACTCCGCACAACCTGTTCAACACCCTCCAATCCTTCGATCTAGGCAATGGCAGTACCGGCCAATTCTATAGCCTTCCCGCCCTAGAAAAGGCCGGAGTAGGCCCCATCTCCAAACTCCCGGTCTCCGTCCGACTGGTACTGGAGAGCGTGCTTCGCAACTGCGACGGACTGAAAGTTCAGGAAGCCAATGTTCTCGAGTTGGCCAACTGGAAGGCCAATGAATCCCGGACCGCTGAGATCCCCTTCGTGGTTGCGCGGATCGTCTTGCAAGACTTCACCGGCGTGCCGCTGCTGGTGGACTTGGCGGCCATGCGCTCGGCGGTGGCCAAGCTGGGCAAGAACCCCAAGATCATCGAGCCCTTGGTGCCGGTCGATCTCGTGGTGGACCACTCGGTGCAGGTGGATTTCGCCGGCTCCGGTGACTCGCTCCAGAAGAACCTCGACCTGGAGTTCACTCGCAACCGCGAGCGCTACCAGTTCCTCAAGTGGGGCATGCAGGCCTTCGACACCTTCAAGGTCGTCCCTCCGGGCATCGGCATTGTCCATCAGGTCAACCTAGAATACTTGGCCAAGGGCGTCCTGAGCGCCGGCGGCGTCTACTATCCCGACACGCTGGTGGGCACCGATTCCCACACCACCATGATCAATGGCCTGGGCATCGTCGGATGGGGCGTGGGCGGCATCGAGGCCGAGGCGGGCATGCTGGGTCAGCCCGTGTATTTCCTCACTCCGGATGTCGTGGGTGTGCACCTGACCGGGGCCATTCGCGAGGGCGTCACCGCTACTGATGTGGCGCTGACCGTCACCCAGATGCTCCGCAAGGCCAAGGTGGTCGGTAAATTCGTGGAGTTCTTCGGCCCGGGTGCCGCCGCGCTCCCGCTAGTAGACCGTGCTACCATCGCCAACATGGCCCCCGAATACGGCGCGACCATGGGTTTCTTCCCCATCGACGAGGAGTGCACCAACTACCTCCGCGCCACCGGCCGCACCGAGGAGCACATCGCCCTCTACAAGAACTACTACCAGGCTCAAGGCCTGTGGGGCATGCCGCAGAAAGGTCAGATCGAATACTCGCAAGTGGTCGAACTCGACCTCTCCAGCGTGGTGCCCAGTGTGGCCGGCCCGAAGCGCCCGCAAGACCGCATCGAGCTGCAGAACCTCAAGTCCAGCTTCGTGGGTTCCTTCAGCAAGCCGGTGACCGAAAACGGCTTCGGCAAGAAGGCTGAAGACTTCGCCTCGGTCAGCGCTGAGGTGAGCGGCTCGAAGATCGGACACGGCTCGGTGCTCATCGCCGCCATCACCAGCTGCACCAACACCTCAAACCCCACGGTCATGTTGGCCGCGGGCTTACTGGCAAAGAAGGCCATCGAGAAGGGCCTGAAGCTCAACCCGTCGGTGAAGTCGTCGCTAGCCCCGGGCAGTCGGGTGGTCACCGATTACCTCAACAAGACCGGGCTCCAGACCTACCTCGATCAGCTGGGCTTCCAGACGGTGGGCTACGGCTGCACCACCTGCATCGGCAACTCTGGCCCGCTCGACGCCAAGATTGAAGAAGCGGTGCTGAAGAATGACCTGGTGGCTGCCTCGGTCTTGTCGGGCAACCGCAACTTCGAAGCCCGCGTCCATCAGAACATCAAGGCCAACTTCCTGATGTCGCCGCCGCTGGTAGTGGCCTTCGCACTGGCTGGCCGGGTCGACAAGGACCTGACCACCGAGCCCATCGGCGAGGGCACGAACGGACCGGTGTTCCTGAAGGACATCTGGCCCAGCCTCACCGAGGTGCGCGACACCTTGCAGGCGGCCCTCAAGCCCGAGATCTTCCGGGCACTCTACACCGATTTCGCGGCCCAGAACCCGAAGTGGAACGAAATCTCTTCGAGCGTGGGCAACGTGTACGAGTGGGACAGCAACTCCACCTACATCCAAGAGCCTCCGTTCTTCACCCAGTTCGGTATGGAGCCGGGTACCATTGCCGAAATCCGCGGGGCCCGTGCACTGGGCATCTTCGGGGATTCGGTGACCACCGACCACATCTCGCCAGCCGGCGCCATCAAGAAGAGTTCACCGGCCGGTCAATTCCTGGTGAACAACCACGTGGAGTTCGCCGACTTCAATAGCTACGGTAGCCGCCGGGGCAACGACCGCATCATGACCCGCGGCACCTTCGCCAACGTCCGCATCAAGAACCTGATGCTCGGCGGCGAAGAAGGCGGTAACACCTTCGGCCCCGATGGCCAGAAGACTTCCATCTATGACGCGGCCGTGGCCTATCAAGCCGCCGGTACTCCGCTCATTGTGATCGCCGGCCAAGAATACGGCACCGGTTCCAGCCGTGACTGGGCTGCCAAGGGCACCAGCCTGCTCGGCGTGAAGGTGGTCGTCGCCGAGAGCTTCGAGCGCATTCACCGTTCCAATTTATTGGGCATGGGCGTTATGCCCCTCCAGTTCAAGGACGGCGCCAGCGCCCGGAGTCTGCACCTCGATGGCACCGAGACCTTCGATATCATTGGTCTGAGCCCCTCGGTCAAACCCCAACAAGACCTCACCCTGCGCATCACTCGCAAGTGCGGCACGGTGGAGAATATCCAGGTCATCTGCCGCATCGATACCCCGATCGAGATCGACTATTACCAGCACGGCGGAATCCTGCCCTACGTCCTGCGTCAACTGGTGGCCAAGGCCTAATCGCCACTCCACCGAAGAACCCGCGGCCTCGGTCGAAAGACACCGAAGCCGCGGGTTTTTTCATTCCTCACAAGGAGCCGAGGCCATCCTTGTGGGGCGTGAGCGGCTCGGCCATGGTCCGGCCATGCGTTTCATTGGCGGCGTCATCGAGAAGCTCCAACGTCACCCCAAGCGGATTGTCTTTCCTGAAGGCACCGAACCCCGGGTCATCCAGGCGGCTCGCCAGTTCTTTTCCCTGCGCCTCGGGGCTCCGATTTTGTTGGGAGACCGACTGGCCATCAAAGAAGCCGCGGCGGCGCTGAATGTGTCTCTCGAGGGCATTCGCCTCATCAACCCGTCAGAAAGCCCCGATCTCGACAGCTTCGTGCGGCGCTTCATGCTGCTTCGCCGAGGCAAAGGCATCGAAGAACAAGAGGCCCGCGAGGCCATGATCAAGCCCAACTACTTCGGCGCGATGATGGTGGCCATGAAGCAGGCCGACGGTCTGGTCTCCGGTGCCAACGAAATCTCTGGCGGCGTTCTCCGACCCCTCTTCCAAATCATCAAGGTTGCCCCGAAGACCACCACCGCCTCCTCCTGCATGGTGATGGAAGTTGAGGACACCCGCTTTGGCGATCGCGGCGTTCTGTTCATGGGTGATTGCGGTGTCATCCCAGAACCCACCGTCGACCAATTGGCCGACATCGCCATCTCCACGGCCCGACTGGCGCGGCAAATCTCTGGGGTCCGCCCCCGCGTGGCCCTCCTGAGTTACTCCACCAAAGGCAGCGCCACTCAACCCAGTTTGATGAAGGTCAAGGCCGCCACGGGATTGGCTCAGCAGAAGGCCCACGAGATGGGCTTCGAAGCCGATTTCGATGGTGAACTGCAAGTCGATGCCGCACTCATCCCAGAGATTGCCTTGCGCAAGCTTCCGGACAGCAAGGTGGCCGGAAAGGCCAACGTGCTCATCTTCCCCGACCTCAATTCAGGCAACATCGCCAGCAAGCTCATCCAGCACGTGGCACGGGCCAACGCCTACGGCCAGATCCTGCTAGGTCTAGATCGTCCCGCCGCCGACTTATCACGCGGCAGCAGTTCCCACGACATCCTGGGCGTGGCCGCCATCGTCGGGCTGCAAAGCATCGACTACCAGCATCTCTACCCCGGCGCCGGCGAGAACTTGCCGGGCGACCTCTGAAACGTTCATCCCCCTGACTCACCACCCCGAGCCACCTCCGGTCCATGCTTCAGAACCTGCTGACTCCCCGGGTCTTCATCGCGGCCACTCGCCAGAATGATGGCAAAACCACCACCTCACTCGGACTCCTGGCTGCATTGCAGCAGCGCTACGGACGGGTGGGCTACATCAAGCCGGTGGGTCAGCGCTTCGTAGAGATTGACGAGCAAAAGATCGACGAGGACGCCGTGATCATGGACCGCGTCTTCCGGCTGAACTGCCCGCTGGTGGACATGTCTCCCATCGCGGTCGAGCCGGACTTCACCCGCAAGTACTTGCAGTCATCCAACCTAGAGGCCCTGGTGAAGCGCATCCACAAGGCCTTCGATCGCGTGGCTTGGGAGAAAGACTTCGTGCTTTGCGAAGGCACGGGCCACGCCGGCGTCGGCAGCGTCTTCGACCTTTCCAACGCGAACGTTGCCAAATTGCTCAATGCCAAGGTCGTTATCGTGACCCGTGGAGGCATCGGCCAACCCATCGACGAAACGGTCATGAACCACGCCCTCTTCAAACAAGAGGGGGTTCAAGTCATCGGAGTCATCATCAACAAGGTGCTGCCCGAGAAGCTCGACTACATCACCGAGTTCGCGCAGCGCGGACTCAAGCGCAAAGGACTCGAACTGCTGGGGGTGGTGCCTTACCAGCCTATCCTCTCGCGCCCGACACTCGGGGCAATCGCCGATGAGCTCGAGGCGGAGGTTTTGGTTGGGAAAACCCCGCTCACCCAGATCGTCAATCAAGTGGTCATCGGAGCCATGGGCGCGGAACGGGCGAAAACCCTCCTAAAGCCCAATGTGGTCATGATCGTCCCTGCCGATCGGGAGGACATCTTGAATGCGGCCACCGAACAAATGAAGGCCTCCCGGCAACCCATTGCCGGACTCATCCTTTCGGATGACATCAAGCCCACCATCTCGATGCTCAAACAGCTCCGGGAACTGCCCTGCCCAGTGATCATCACCGGCAAGGACAGCTACCACGCTGCCTCGGTCGTCCACGACTTGATTGTAAAAACCCGACCCGACGACATTCAGAAGATCCAACTCATTCAGGAAATCATCTCCAAGAATGTGAACCTGAACCGGATCCTCAACGCGTTGTAAACCGGCAGTTCAAGTCAGGGATCTTCGCAAAAAACAACGGAGTGGGAGCGGTCGGGTTTGCCTGAACTACCCAAGCCCGCAGTGCGGCCGGCTCAAAGATTCGGCCCCACCTCTGAGCCCTAACTCTGAGGCCTGACTCTGAGACCCACGTCGAAGCCCTACCTCTAACTTCTACCTCTGAAGGCTACCTCCGGGGCCTATTTCCAGCCCGACCTTCAGCCCGACCTTCAGCCCGACCTTCAGCCGAACTTGGATCGCGGTGGGCCCGCTTGAAACTGAGGGAGCCCGACCGTCTTCTGGGGCAAACGCCTTCAGTACCACCTTCAGTACCGGTAGCCGACGGCCAACTGACCGTAGGCGGCGCCGTCTCCATTGAACTGGAGGCGTACATCATTGAGCACGAACCGCCGATCAATCATCCAACCGCCCTCGAGTGAGGCATAAAAACCCTTCGGCCCGCCCCAGCGCGCACCAACACCTGTGCGAATCTCGCGATAGGTGACCATCTGGTCATCCATGGCGGCCAGACCGCGGTCCCGACCAAAGTTCGGATTCAGGTGGTAGGCTCCACCCAACATCTCGGCTCCGACGTGGAAGGTCCAGTTTTCCGAAGGACGGTACTGGATCTGCGGCCGGGGCAGGAGCAGTGACAGCGTCCAGTGCTCGGCAAAGTGCCAACGAACTCCAGGCCCGCCCACCACCGGAATATCCCGTCTCGGATCCACACTCACCGAAAAGAACACCTGAAGATCCGGATTCACCGCATAGCCCACCCCCCCGATAAACGGCGCATTGAAATCCTCCCCACTGATCTTTTCGAAGTCGGAATACAAGCCAGGCGAAACTTCTCCGAAGGCCTGCCAACGCTCGCTAAAGCGCCAAGACACCGTGAGCGGGAGGGCCACCGACTGCAAATTAGCCGGCAGCGGATTGCCCGAATCACGACCGAAATCCCACCGAGTGTAGGCCACGCCGACACCCCAATTCAATGCAGCAGCCGGGTCGAAGATCCCCTTGTACTCCAGCCGAGTCCGAGTCGCGTCCAGATTGCCCAACTCGCGAGTTCCCAGGCGGATATCCGCACCGGCTGAATAGCCCGCAGTCACTTCGAGGGCTCCGGTGTAGGAAGGCGCTACCAATCGATCTTGGGCCAACGCGCTGCCCACAGTCATTAAGGCGGCCGCCGTCAGGGAAAATTTCTTCATTAGAATTACGAAATATCCATGCAAACCAAAAAAGCGCAACCCCGACAACCACCATCCAATCGTTATCAAACTTCCGGCCAACGCAGCACCCGTACTGGCGTCCCAACAGGCCACTCCGTGGACGGGGGCACATCCACCAACCCATTGGACCGCGCCATCGACAGAAGTATGTGCGAAGCCTGGACTCCGGCCGATCGCACCTGTCCCGATTCCTCTAGGATTACTCGCATGAAATGCCGTCGGAGACCGGGGTTCGAGAGGGGGACCGACAACGTACCGACGGTGGCCGGCAACCCGACCTCGGCCGATCCCTGCAAACGGCGCAGAGCAGGCAAGGCCATAAGGACCGCCGTGACAAACGCCGAAACGGGATTCCCAGGCAACCCGATGAGGTACCCACCCCGGAGCGTCCCAAAAAACACAGGCTTTCCAGGCTTGATGGCCACCTTAAAGAAGTCGAGCTGCCCTCCCAATCGCTCCCAAGCCGGACGCAGAAAATCCCGGTCTCCCACTGAAGCTCCGCCCGCGGTGATCACCAGATCTGCCTGCGACAGCGCCGATTCCAGACCCGCCATGGTCGCTTCCAGTTGATCCGGTAACGTCGGCACCTGAATCACCTCCGCGCCCGCGGAACGAAACAACGTGGTCAGCAGCACCGAGTTGCTGTCGTAAATCTGCCCTGGAGCCAGCGCAGTACCTGGAGAGCGTAACTCATCACCGGAACTCGCCACCACCACGCGCACCTTTCGATGCACCCGCAACTCCGCACGACCCGCCGCCGCCGCAAGAGCCAACTGCGGCGGACCCAATCGTTGCCCGGCCGCCAGCACCCGAGTGCCCATCCGGAAGTCCTCCCCCCGGAAACGAACATTCTCCCAAGGCTTCACCCCATCGTTGAAACGGATCCGCCCATCGACCTCCCGCTCCGTATCCTCCTGCATCACCACCGCATCGGACCCTGCTGGCATGGGGGCCCCCGTCAAAATACGAGCACACTCCCCGGACTCCAGAGATCGATTTGCCACCCGGCCCGCAGCCACCTCCAATCGGCACGGCAGCACCACCCCAGAACGAGATACCTCCCCCGCTCTCACCGCATAGCCATCCATAGAAGCCGTATCAAAGCCGGGCAGATCGACCAAAGCGGAGACATCCTCTGCCAAACAGCATCCCAACGCTTCCGTTAACGACATCGAAACGACTGGAACAGCGAGTAGAGGCTTCAAAACCCGCTCCAACGCATCTTCGTAAGTGATCATGATCCGGTGAAAGGCCTCGTAGACAGCCCTCCAGCCCCACCTTTCCCGCCGGAAGCGCTTCCCGCAAGCCTCGGAGCCTGTCCCTCCTTGAATTCCCGACACCGACGACGCAATCCATCATCTCCCTTCTTAATCCCCTCCCCAAATCGACCCAACGCCCCCAAACAACACCCCTGGGCGACAGCGGGATAGGTTCGGAGCGAGCATAGGAACGTCGACACCCTGATCCCCCTCGCGCGAAAGCGCGAAAGCTCCCCCTGTCCCAACGTTCCCTGCGAGCGCAGGACCTATCCCGCAGAGCCCCACCCACGACACAACCCGCTGATTCCTAAAAAAACGACTAGCCTAGAGTGAGAAAACTCCGGGCTTGCCCCATTAACCGCAGCCCCGTAAGTTGTGGATTCAAGATAAACGGAACCGCTTACTGGGAGGCACCAAGCTTCCCGACACCGAATCATGCTCGAAAAAAACATAACCATCGCCGAACACCGCATCCACGCAAAAGACACCGGCTCTGCCGATGTCCAGATTGCCCTTCTCACTGAGAAGATTAACTCCCTGACGGAGCATCTTCAGAAGAACAAGAAGGATCATAGCAGCCGTCGTGGTATGTTGCTCATGGTGGGCAAACGCCGCAGCTTGCTCGATTATCTGAACCGCACGGATTCGGCCCGTTACCAAGCGCTGACCAAGAAGCTGAAGCTCCGGAAGTAATTTTTTGCGACGCCGGGCCTCCAGCCCGGTTTTCGCTTTAGGAGACCCTGCAGGCCACGATTGCCGCGACCACAGGGTTGTCCTGATTGTCCCAAGCGGACAATTGCGGGTGCCGCGCCCATTCGACGCGCGCGCAAAGTCACCCGCACCAAAAACCCAAAGACGCGTCAAAGAAGTTAAAAAGAAACGCCCGGTCCGCCCGGGAAATTTCACTCGCTCTCCACTAACAAACCTTCCTCATCAAGAAAGGTTCGCTGAAGATCGAGTGAAGTTCCTCAGGGCGGTCGGGCAACTGATAGTATGTCCCATACCGTTCAAATCCCCGTCGGTGGTCAATTCATCACCATCGAAACCGGCCGCTTTGCAAAGCAGGCCGACGGCGCCGTGACCGTTCAACTCGGTGAAACCATCATCCTCACCGCAGCCGTTGCGGCCTCCAAGGCCAAGCCCGGTCAGGATTTCTTCCCCCTCACCGTGGATTACCGCGAGAAGGCAGCGGCCGCTGGCCGTTACCCCGGTGGTTACTTCAAGCGTGAAGGCCGACCCTCCGAGAAGGAGATCCTCACCTGCCGCCTGACCGATCGCCCCATCCGCCCGCTCTTCCCCAAGGGCTGGTACAATGAAGTTCAGGTCCAGTCGTTGCTGCTCTCGGCCGACGGCCAGAACGACGCCGACATCCTCTCCATCCTCGGAGCTTCGGCCGCGTTGACCGTTTCCGACATTCCTTGGGACGGCCCGCTCGGCGCCGTCCGTATCGCCCGCGTCGCCGGTGAGTTCGTGGTGAACCCAACCCACGAACAGCAGGCCCAGTCCGACCTCGACCTCGTCTACGTCGGCAACAAGACCGACGTCGTCATGTACGAAGGTGCCGCCAACGAAATCTCGGAGGCCGATTTTATCTCCGCCCTGAAATTCGCTCAGGCCGCCTGCCAACCCTTGATCGCCGCTCAGGAAGAACTGGCTGCCAAGGCCGGCAAGACCAAGCGCGCCATCACGGTGACCATCGTTCCGGAAGAGATCCTCACCGCCGCCAAGACGCTGGCCGGTGATCGCATCATCCCGGCCCTCCTCACCCAGCAGAAGCTGGCCCGCGAGGCCGCCGTCAACGCGATCTTCGCCGAAGTCGGTCAGAAGCTCGTCGCCCAATTCGGTGCCGACAAGGTGACCGAATTCGTCATCAAGGACGCCCAGTATTACATCCAGAAGGAAGCGATCCGCAGCCTCGTTCTCGACCACTCCAAGCGTTTGGACGGCCGCGACTTCGACGCAATTCGCACCCTGACCAGCGAAGTGGGCTTCCTGCCCCGCGCCCACGGTTCAGCCGTGTTCGCCCGCGGCGAGACCCAAGCCGTCTGCTTGGCCACCTTGGGCACCAGCGACGACATCCAGCAGTTCGACTCCTACACCGGTGGCGAAACCAAGAAGCAATTCCTGCTGCACTACAACTTCCCGAACTTCTCCGTCGGTGAGACCGGCCGCATCACTGGCCCCGGCCGCCGCGAAATCGGCCACGGCGCTCTGGCTGAGCGCAGCGTTCGCCCGGTGATTCCCCTCACCGAGTATCCCTACGCCGTCCGCATCACCGCCGAGATCATGGAATCCAATGGTTCCACCTCGATGGCTTCGGTCTGCGGCGCAACGCTGGCCCTCATGGATGCCGGTGTGCCCATCACCCGCCCGGTGGCAGGTATCTCCATCGGTATTTGCACCGAGTACGGTGCCGATCACCAGATCTCCCGCTACAAGCTCCTGACCGACATCATCGGCTGGGAAGACGCGTTCTGCGACATGGACTGCAAGATCGCCGGAACCGAGAAGGGCATCACCGGCTTCCAGCTGGATCTGAAGCTCAAGGGCATCCCGCTGCCGATCATGGAGCAGACCATCGAGAAGGCTCGTATCGCCCGTGGCGAGATCCTGGCCCACATGCTCACCACGCTGCCGGCTCCGCGCTCGGATATTTCCAAGTACGCCCCGCGCATCGTCACCCTGAAGATCAACCCCGAGAAGATCGGCGCGCTGATCGGACCTGGCGGCAAAAACATCAAGCGCCTGGTCGAAGAGTCCGGTTGCGAAATCAACATCGAAGACGACGGAACCGTGAAGGTGTTCTCCGTCTCTCCGGAGGGCATGGAAATCGCCCGCCGCGAGATCGAAGCGCTCAGCGCCGAAATCGAAATCGGTAAGGTCTACAAAGGCCGCGTCGTGACCATCAAAGAATTCGGCGCCTTCGTCGAAGTGTTCCCCGGTCAAGACGGCCTGGTGCACGTCAGTGAGCTGTCCAACAAGCGCGTCGCCCGCGTTGAAGACGTCATCAAGATGGGTGACGACATCTGGGTGAAGTGCATTGGAGTCGACGAAAAGGGTCGCGTGAAACTCAGCCGCAAGGCCGCCATGGAAGAGCGTGGAGAAATCCCGCCCTCCACCGGTGCCCCGGAAGAGGGAGCCCCTGCAGCCAGCGAAGAAGCCCGTCCGGAGCGTGCTGAACGCCCCGAGCGCAGTGCTGAGCGCAACCCTGAGCGCGGAGCCGATCGTGGCGGAGACCGTGGTGCTCGTGGCGGAGATCGCGGTGGTGATCGCGGTGGCCGTGTCGCAGACCGTGGTGCTCGCGGCGGAGATCGCGGTGGCCGTCGTAGCGACGCCCCGGCCGGTGGCGAAGGCGAAGGTTCCGGCGAACCCCTGGAGATCGGAAAGATCTACCGGGCCAAGGTTGTGACCATCAAAGACTTCGGAGCCTTTGTGGAGTTCCTCCCGGGCCGTGAAGGTCTGGTGCACGTCAGCGAGCTAGCCAACTTCCGCGTCAAACAGGTCGAAGACATCGTCCAGCTCGGCGACGAGATTTGGGTAAAACTCCTCGGTCAGGATGAAAAGGGCCGCGTCCGCCTCAGCCGCAAGGCTGCCATGGAAGAGCGCGAAAAAGCCTCTTCGGGTGAGGCACCTGCTGCCAGCGAGTCCGCCAGCGGCGGCTCTGATGCTCAGGAATAATCCACTCAACGTATCTCAAGGGCGCCTGCGGCAACGCAGGCGCCTTTTTTGTTGGGGACGCTGTGTCACCCAAAGAAAAGTGCTATCGAAGAACAGCGACCGAAGAGGAGTTCACTCCAACGACGCACTCTGAAAACCCAACTGGGCCACGATCAACAAGCGTCGCCCGGAGACCCGCAAACCCAACGAATCCCTCCAAAAGACCGGCCGACGGCGGGCCCGGTCATGCAAGTCGGTGATGGCCAGCTTCACCTGCTCCGGCCGCGTGGCATTCAGAGCGTCCTCCACCACGCTAACATCCTGAGCAAAGGCCTTGGGCTGAATCCATCGAGCTAGCTGATACTGGGGCCGTTTCCAGGGAGAAACGCACTCCATCAACGCCCAGGGACCCACGTCGGCGGGCTCACAAGCACGCACGGTGGCCAGACGCTGGCGCAAGGTCATGGACAAAGCCTCGCTCATGCTCGGTGTAACAGGGGTAACACCGAAAATGAGGCCTCGGACACTCTGTTGGGGTCAATCTGTTTCTGATCCCAGCCAACAACCTCTCTGCGTCAGGCCCGCAGCCCAGCAGACACTCGTCAGCGATTACTGCAAGTAGGGTGCAGTGGACTCCGGTCCCGAAAGCTTGAGGGGAGCCCCAGGGAAAATTTTCTTCCCACCCTCCACCACCACCTTCTCGCCCGGTTCGATACCACTGAGAACTTCAACCTTGCCGGCCAAGCGCATTCCCAGGCGAACCGGACGCATCACGGCCTGATTTTGAGGACTGACCACAAAGACCATGTTGGTGTCTCCACTGGCCATCACCGACGGCTCAGGAATGACCAATGCCGATTCCCGAAGGCGCACCGACAAGTCCAACTGAGCCAGCATCCCACCCCGAAGGCGCGCCTCCGGATTGGCCACGCGAGCCTTAACCAAGGCGGTCCGAGTGCCTGGGTCCAATTGCGGGGAAATGAAATAGACCTCACCCGAAAAACGCTCCGTCGGATACGCGTCCACATGAAAGTCCACCTTCTGGCCAATGCGCACCTGGCCGAGGAACCGTTCCGGCAGGCTGAGCTCCACCTTCATGACTGAAAGGTCGACCAAGGTGGTGAGCGGCGTGTTGCGGGAGATGACTTGGCCGGGGCTAATTTGACGGGCCCCGGTGGTGCCCGAAAAGGG
>Ga0255130_1000441_pt1 | contig 13042 bp, 11 predicted proteins | sample Law_Yuk_RepB_8d_FD_188560 | JGI IMG/M metagenome (GOLD analysis project Ga0255130, IMG submission 188560) | Freshwater microbial communities from St. Lawrence River, New York, United States - Law_Yuk_RepB_8d | ecosystem: Environmental > Aquatic > Freshwater > River | place: USA: New York...
GCTCGAGATCGTCTCAGAACCCGAACTCAATGGACCTGAGATGGCCTACGCGTATCTCCGGGCTCTGACCGATGTCTTGTTTCGTGGCGGGATCAGCGATTGCGACATGGAGAAGGGGATGGTCCGGTGCGATGTGAATGTCTCGGTTCGCCCGAAGGGCAGCACCAAGCTGGGTGCCAAGATCGAGATCAAGAACATGAATTCTTTTTCCGGAGCGCGCCGCGCCCTGGAATACGAAATCCCCCGCCAAATCGCGGCCTTGAAGCGTGGAGAGACACTGCGTCAGGAGACCCGACGCTGGGATGATCTGGCGGGCATCACCGAAACCATGCGCTCTAAGGAAGACGCGCACGACTACCGTTACTTTCCGGAGCCGGACTTGATGCCTCTAGTGCCTACCGACGACTGGTTGGCCTTGGTGAAATCCCAAGTCGTTGAGTTACCGCTGACTCGCAAGAAGCGATTCATTCGGGAGTACGGTCTGCCCGACGGTGACGCCGAGATTTTCCGAGACAACGTGCCCTTGGCCACCTTCTTCGAGCGGGCGATCCAGGGTGCGACGCAGCCCAAGGCCATTGCCAATTGGGTGATTAATAACTTGCAGGCGCGGGTGAGTGGATCGGGCCTCGCGGTGGAGGAAGTTCTTATCCAACCGGCACAAGTACGCGATTTAGTGGGGCTGGTTGAAAGCGGTGCCATTAACAGCAAGATCGCTCAAGACGTCTTCGCTGAGATGTTTACGACAGGCGATGCGCCTCAGGTGATCGTGGAGCGCAATGGGTGGTCGCAAATGAGCGATGTCGGGGCGCTCGAAGCCCTTTGCGATCAGGCTATTGTCGCCAATCCAGGGTCTGCCGCAGATTTCCGGGCTGGCAAGGTTGCGGCACTCAATGCCCTCAAGGGACAGGTCATGAAGCTCTCCAAGGGCAAGGCCAACCCGGCTTTGGCCGGCGAAATCCTCGAGCGCAAACTGCGGGCCTAACGATTCGAGGTGCCGGTTATCTGCAGTTACCAGCAACCTCCTCAGTCACAAAAAGGCCCCGGGAATTTTAAGATTCCACGGGGCCTTGTTGTTTATCAGAAATTAAGTCGCTCAGTGAGTCGGCGAGTAGTCGGTGGGCACCAAGAAGACAGACTTAACTCCGCCCGCCACAGTGAGTGAACCGCCGCCGGCCTTTTCGCTGGCCTCGCGAGCGGCCTTCCAAGCGGGGTCCTTGCCGAAGGCAGCGAAGCTGGCCTTGGCTGCTTCCTGGGACTTGTGGGTGAGGAAGTAGAGCAGGGTGCGGTCTCCTTCGGGCTGGTCGGCCATTTTGTGGAAGTAGCCCTGATTGCCCATGCCGTACTTGCTGAAGAGACCAATGGTGTGGTCGCGGAAGCGGGCATCCAGATGCGACAGACGTTCCGGGGTGCTGGTGTAAGTGCGCATTTCCCAGACGCCGCCCTTGGAAACATTTCCGGTGCGGACTTTGGGAGAATAGTCGGTCTCGACCAGGAACGGATTCTCAGCCTTGGCCACGAGGGGACCGCCGGCTTCACTGGCCTTCTGTGCGGTCTTCCATTCGGGATCCGAGGCGAAGGCGTTCCACCGGGTTTCGCGGGCCTCGCGGCTCGGGTAGCGCAGCAGGAAGTGCAGTCGCTGGTCGGCCGTATCGACAGGCATCCAGTAGCCGATGCTCTCGATGCCATGCTTCTTGAAGAGGCGCAGGGTGTGGTTGCGGAAGCGATTGTGCAGGGCTTCGGCCTTGCCGGGATGGATGGTGTAGATGCGCAGTTCGTACACCGAGGCGGTGTGTCCGGAGCCTAGGGTGTGGCAACCGGTGGCCAGCGCTGCGCCAGCAACGGAAGCGGTCTTGAGGAAGTCTCGACGGTGGATCATCGGTGCGAAGCCTCCGTTTGCAGATGGAGACGTCAAACAAAAACCTTGTTGCCGAACGTGAGCACCGTTACCGCTTCAGCGACATGACCGAGCGGCGCGCCACGATCCAGCGAAAAACTAGCGAGACCTCCATCCGCGTGGATCTCAATATTGACGGCAAGGGCAAAGCCCAGGTGAAGACCGGGGTGGGCTTTCTCGATCACATGCTGTGCGCCTTTGCCAAGCACTCGGTGTGCGATCTGAAGCTGCGCTGTTCGGGAGATCTCCACATCGATGCGCATCATACGGTGGAGGACTGCGGAATTGCCCTCGGACAAGCATTTCTTCAGGCCTTGGGCGACAAAAGGGGGATCCGACGGTATGGCGCTGGCTTCGATCCTCGAAATCCGTTCACGGGTGAAGCTCATGTTCCCATGGACGAAGTTCTGGCTCGCTGTGTGATTGATTTTAGCGGTCGGCCCTTCCTGGTCTGGCGTGGCATGGATTCACTGGCCCAGCGCAGGATACCCGAGGCGGATCGAGATCAGGACATGTCCTCGCGGTTTCGCTTTGGCTTAGCGCGGGAGTTTTTTCAAGGGTTCACCAATGAGGCCCGGTGCAATCTCCACTTGGAGCTGCTTTACGGGGGCGAGCCCCATCATGTGGTCGAGGCGTTGTTCAAAGCCTTTGCCAAGGCTGTCGACTTCGCCTGCCAATGCGATCCGCGCATCGCCGGCGAGATCCCCAGCAGCAAGGGGAAGCTTTGAAGTCAGTCTGCTCCCAGAAGGGTCCAGCGGGCTCCGTTCCCAGCCTTCTCGGGAAGGTTGAAAGTCTTCCTGAATAATCGTCGAACCACGCCGTCGATGCCTGTGTCGGTGAAAAATGATTATCCCTCAGAAGCCGACGAGACTTTGGTCAAGTGGGCTCAGCAAGGAGACACCGAGGCGTTCGAGCAACTGGTCTTCAGGCACCGTGACAAAATTTATGCGCGGGCCCTCATGATGATGAGGAACGAAGACCAAGCTCTGGAATTTTCACAGGAAGCATGGGTAAAATCGTGGCAACGGTTGGTTCAATTTCAGGGCGACTCCAGTTTCGCCACGTGGGTGACGCGCATCGTCATCAACCTGTGCCTCGACCAGTTGAGGCGCCAGAAGCGGGTGCGAACCGAATCCATCGAGGCGATGGAAGAAGAGTCGGGGGGTGTCGAGCGTCAGTTACCGGCACCAGAGAGCAATCCGACATCAGGCCTCGAGCAAGACGAACTCCGGAGGCGCATCGATGAAGCTCTGGGGAAACTCACCGACGCCCACCGGACCGTGGTGGTCCTTCATGAATTTGAGGGGTTGGAATACAAGGAGATCGCCAAGCGTATCGGCATCTCCATCGGGACGGTCATGTCGCGTCTCTTTTACGCGCGCCGCCGGTTGGCATTCCTTTTACAATCTTTAAAGCGAGAACGATCCGAATGAAAAGCACCGAACAACTGTTGGACCTTCAGGCCTACGTCGATGGTGAACTGCCCGAGGAACGTCGCCGCCAGGTTGAGGCCGCACTTCCGGCCGACCTCGATGCCCAAGAACTAGTGACCGGTCTGCGGCAACTGGGGACGCTGATTCGAGCGTATGAGCCGACCGTCACCGTTCCGGTGACCCGAGAGTTCTACTGGAGCCAGATACGCCGGCAAATCGAAGCGGAGCAACCCAAGGTGCCTGCCGCTTCCGCTGCCTTGGGTTGGTTGCGTTGGCTGATTCCCGCCATGGGAGTCGCGGCGGTCGCTGTTGTGATCTCCACCCAGCAGACGCCTCGTGAGATCACGTTGGCGGGTGGTGGCGATGTGACCGTCGTCGACGTCTCCTCGACGGTCTTCCGTTCCGAGAGCGACGGAGTCACCGTCCACTGGATCCAATAACGTATTAAAATATTGGCGTCTGGCCTCCTGAGTGCCTTGATGCTGCTAGTAGCAGTTCTGATGAAACTTCTTTGGATCAATCGATTGGGGTACCTCCGCCTGGGATGCCTCTTGGTGCTAGGAACTCTGATGCCCCTGGCATCGGTGGCTGCCGATCTCAAGCTGCGTCTCGAATTGGCTTGGGGCACCGACGGCACCGCCCCTGAGGGCAAAAGCCTCAAGGAGTTGGATACCAAGGGGCGCGAAAAGCTGCGGCATTTCCGTTGGAAGAACTACTGGGTAGTAAAATCCACCCAAATTGACCTCGATGCAAAGGTGTCTCAGAAAGTGCCGTTGGACCGGTGCCAGGTAGATCTGAAGACCACGGCCGATGGCCATTTGGAAGTCCGACTTCATAGCGTCAACGACGCCAAAGAGGCCAAATTGGTAAAGACCCTCCAGCATTCTCTAGACGCCCTCAAGCGGGGCGAATTTCTGATCATCGCCGGCGATGACAAAGAGAAGTGGAATGATGCGTGGTTTGTAATCATCCGCGGCGAGCCTTAAAGCCCGGCCTCAAAATCCGGCCTCGAATCTGGGCCCTAACCCCCCGGTCCTAAAACCCTGGTCTTAAACCCCGGCCTCGAATTTAAGCCCTGATTTCAGACTCAGATCGCAGATCAAGCCTTGATTCCAGATCGAGGCTCCGAGGTGGGGAGGGTGTTGAGAGACTTAGTTGAGTGGGCTGAGGGGGTTGAGTCCGGTCTGACTCGCTTCGAGTGATCTTTGGGTGATCTCTGGGTAGGTTTTCTCTCGTCCGATTACGGTGCCGACCCACTACCGGTTGGGTGTTTCTCGAATTCAAACAACAACAGATTGCGCTTTTTCGAAAGCTGTTGTCCTCAGCCGCTTCGACCGGCTAATATGTCGCTGATCTGACCTGCGGCTTCATCGTGGGCGGTCGTCCGGATTCTCATTATGGCCGATAACGTTCCTCCGAAGGAAACCTACGATAGCTCCCAAATTAGCACATTGGAGGGGTTGGAAGCTGTCCGGAAAAAACCCGGCATGTACATCGGTGGTACCGACGAGCGAGCGCTCCACCACTGTGTTTCCGAGGTGCTCGACAATTCAGTCGACGAGCACTTGGCCGGACACTGCATGAGGATCGAAGTGGTCATCCATGTGGATGGTTCCATCTCGATTCGAGACGACGGTCGAGGCATCCCGGTGGATATGCATCCGCAGAAAAAGATGCCCGCCGTTGAACTGGTGCTGACCACGCTGCACTCGGGCGGCAAATACGGTCAGGGAGGATACAAATTTTCAGGAGGTACGCACGGCGTTGGCGCCAAGTGCGTCAATGCGGTCTCCGAATGGTTCGAAGTGGAGGTCAGTCGTGAAGGCAAGATCCACCACATGGAGTTCAAGCGCGGCCAGGTGACCAAGAAGCTAGAGGTCATCGGCAAGGCCAAGGGTCGCGGCACCCTCATCACCTTCATGCCGGATTCGGAGATCTTCCGCGACACCATCGAGTTCAAGGCCGACCGGATTACTCAGCGTCTCCGCGAGTTGGCGTGCATCAATTCGGGGCTCGAGATCACCTTCTTGGATGAGCGTCAGCCGGATCCGAAGCTCGAGACCTTCCTTTACAAGGAGGGGTTGGAAGAGTTCGTACGCCAGCTGAATAAGAATCGGGTGACCGTGCATCCGAAGCCCATCAGCATCCTTAAGGAGAGCAAGACCGTCACGTCCGAGAAAGAGGTCGAGGTCCACATCCATGTCGTGATGCAGTACAACGACAGCTACAACGACCAGGTTCTTTGCTACACCAACACCATCCACAATCCGGATGGCGGCACGCACCTCTCGGGTTTCCGAACCGCCTTGACGCGGTCGGTCAACCAATACGCCAAGTCCAACAGCATCCTGAAGGATAAGGACCCTCAAATTACTGGGGATGACGTTCGCGAAGGGCTGACGGCCGCTATATCCATCAAGCACAGCGATCCGAAGTTCGAGTCCCAGACGAAGGTCAAACTCATCTCTCCGGAGGTCGAAAGCATCGTCGGGTCGGCCTCGTATGAAGGGCTGATGAACTACTTCGACGACAATCCGGTGGTGGCTAAGAAGATTGTCGAAAAGGCTCTGAATGCAGCCCGGGCCCGTGAAGCGGCTCGCAAGGCGCGTGAGGCGGTTCGTAAAACGGCCCTCACCGGCGGTGGACTCCCCGGCAAGCTGGCCGATTGTTCTGATCGCGACCCGGCCAACACCGAGTTGTACATCGTCGAGGGCGATTCGGCAGGTGGCTCTGCCAAGCAGGGGCGTGACCGAAAGTTCCAGGCAATACTTCCGATCCGAGGCAAGCTGATCAACGTCGAGAAGGCTCGTCTCGACAAGGTTCTGCAGAACAACGAAATCCGGACCATGATCACCGCCATCGGGACGGGAATCGGAGCCGGAGAGGGCGAGGGAGCCTTCAAGATCGAGAACCTTCGCTACCACAAGGTCATCATCATGACTGACGCAGATGTCGACGGATCCCACATCCGTACGCTGCTGCTGACGTTCTTCTATCGCCAGATGACCCAACTCATCCGCGATGGGTACGTGTACATCGCCCAGCCGCCGCTCTATTCGATCACCCGCAAAAAGCGGACCGACTACGTCGACGACGACAATCAACTCAACCGGATCCTCCTCCAGAATGGTACCGAGGAAGTCCGCCTTAAGAATCTCGCGGACGGCAAAGAAATGCCTGCCAAACAGTTGGAAGAGATTCTCAGCTTGCTCGAGACCCTCGACAAGCACTCCACGTTCATTCGACGTCAGGGCGGTGACTTTGCCAAATATGTGGCCTGTCGGGCTCCGGACGGGGCGCTGCCGCAGCATTTGGTGAAAGTGCGCGAAGGCAACGCGGAGACCGTTCACTATTTCATGACCAACGAGGAGCAGGAGGCCTTCAAGGTGGCCAATCCTGACCTGTTCGGCGACATCGAGGCCAAGGAGCGTTTGGAGAAGGCCAAGGGCCAGAGCCGCCGTGCTACTTATGTTCATTTGAGCCTCGAGTCACGGGCGATTGGCGAACTTCTGGCGAAGCTGACCAAGAAGGGGCTGTCGATCGATCATTACGCCACCCAGGGCAAACCCCTCTTCGAGTTAATCGAGGGGGAAGGTGAACGAGCCCACGTGACTCCGATCTTCTCGATTCCGCAAATCCTCAATGAAGTGAAGGAGGTGGGTAAGAAGGGCATCCAGATTTACCGCTTCAAGGGATTGGGTGAAATGGACGCCAAGGAACTCTTCGAGACCACGATGAATCCGCCGAAGCGCAAGCTCCTGCGAATCGAACTGACCGATGCGGTTGAGGCCGAAGAGATGTTCACCCGCCTCATGGGCGATGTGGTCGAACCGCGACGCCAATTCATCGAGGACAACGCGCTCAACGTCCGCAATCTGGATGTCTGAGCTGAAGCGACGAAACCGACACCGATCCTGCTCCATCCCTCACTTTCCGCCCCATGTCTGAAGAGATCCAACCGAAACAACCGCAAGCCAGTGGTGGTGCCTACACGGGCAACGAGAAGATCCACACGATCAACGTCGCAGACGAGATTAAGGCCTCGTTTCTGGACTACTCGATGTCCGTTATCATCTCGCGCGCACTGCCCGATGTGCGTGACGGACTGAAGCCCTCCCAGCGACGCATCCTCTTCGCCATGGAGGGGCTGTCCCTGGTCCCAGGTCGCAAGCACATGAAGTGCGCCAAGATCTGCGGTCAAACCTCGGGCGATTACCATCCCCATGGTGAGGCTGTCATCTACCCGACCTTGGTTCACATGGCTCAGCCGTGGGCCATGCGGGAGAGACTCGTGGACGGGAAGGGAAACTTCGGATCGGTCGAAAACGACCCTCCGGCGGCCATGCGTTATACGGAGGCACGCCTCACTCATCTGGGCGCGGCCTTGATGACCGACATGGATCGGGACACGGTGGACTTCGTTCCCAACTACGACGAGCGACTCATGGAGCCGTCGGTCTTGCCGGCCGCGTTCCCGAACTTGCTGGTCAATGGCGGTACCGGTATCGCCGTCGGCATGGCCACCAACATGGCGCCGCACAACCTCGGTGAGGTGATTGACGGTGTTTGTGCCCAGATCGACAACCCCTCGATCACTATTCCAGAACTGACAAAGTTCATCAAAGGGCCGGACTTCCCGACCGGAGGTTTCATCTGCGGCATCGAGGGTATCCACAATTACTTCAGGTGCGGTCGGGGTAGCATTAAGCTGCGAGGCCGAATCGGAGTGGAGGAGCTCAAGGGCAATCGGGAGCAGTTGGTCATCACTGAGATCCCCTACAATGTGAACCGGGCCGGGTTGGAGGAGCAAATCGCCAACTTGGTCCAAGAGAAAATCATCACCGAGATCTCGGCGATGCGGAACGAGTCGGATGAAAACTGCCGACTGGTCATTGAGCTCAAGCGCGATGCCAGTCCGAGGGTGGTCATCAACAATCTCTTCAAGTACACCCAGCTCGAGACCAGCTTCAGTGTTAATGCCCTGGCCATCGACCACGGTAAGCCCAAGACGCTCAACCTGAAGGAGATCATCCAGTGCTACATTGAGCACCGGCGCGAAGTGGTGCTCCGTCGGACCCGTTTCGAATTGCGAAAGGCCGAAGAGCGGGCCGAGTTGCTAGAGGGTTACATTTGCGCCCTCAACAACTTAGATGAGTTCATTCGCATCATCCGCAGTTCCAAGACCCGCGATGAGGCTCGTATCAAGTTGATGGCCTTCGAATGGACCCGCGCTCAGGTGGAGCGTTGGAGCATCTTGATTCGCAGCGAAGAGCGACTGAACGCGGCGGGTCGCTATGCGCTGACCGAGCGTCAGGTGGACGCCATTTTGGAGCTTCGTCTGTACCAGCTCACCGGTCTCGAAATCGACAAGGTCACGGCCGAGTACTACGAGCTGGTCGAACGGATCAAGGACTTGCTGGACATTCTCGCCAAGGAGTCCCGAGTGCTTTCTATCATCAAGAAGGAGCTTCGGGATCTTAAGGATAAGCACGCTTCGCCGCGCATGTCCGAGATCGTCCCCGATGAGGGGGAGATGGCCATTGAAGACCTCATCGCCAATGAGGGGGCTATCGTGACATTGACCCATAATGGGCTCATCAAACGAACGAACGTCTCCAGCTACAGGGCTCAGAAGCGCGGTGGCAAGGGGGTCATCGGAATGACCACGCGGGAGACGGACAAGCTGGAAGACAGCGATTTCATCGAGCATCTCTTCACATGCAGCACCCACGATTACCTCATGTTCTTTACGAACTTGGGCCGCGTGTATGTGGAGCGCGTGCACGAGATTCCGGATATGGGACGTGCGGCCAAGGGACGCAGCATTGCCAATCTTCTGGAGCTCCGCGGCGAGGAAAAGATTCAGACGCTCGTCCGGGTGACTTCTAAGTATGGCGCCAACAAGGAAGATTTGACCTGGAAGCAGGCCAACGAGCTCTTCTTCGTTACCCGACTGGGAACCGTCAAGCGGACCGAGCTGTCCGATTTCCAGAATGTCCGCAAGGGAGGGATCATCGCCATCACTCTCGATAAGGGCGACGACTTGGTGGAGGTTCGCCTTACCAACGGAGATAACGAGATCGTTCTCATTACCAAACAGGGTATGAGCATCCGCTTCCAGGAAGATCAGGTGCGTTCGATGGGTCGCAACGCCGGTGGCGTGAAGGGCATCGAGCTGGAGAAGGGGGACGCTGTCGTCGCTTTGGCCCTCGTGGATCCCGATTCTACGCTGTTGGTTGCCGGCGGAAACGGTATCGGCAAACGGACCGACTTCGAGGAGTACCGTCAGCAGAGCCGTGGCGGCAAGGGCATCATCACCATGAAGACCGGTGACAAGACCGGCAATGTGGTGGGTGCACTGACTGTCCGTGATTCCGATGAGCTGATGCTCATCACTTCGGGTGGCCAAATGGTCCGAATCCCGGTGAAGGGAATCCGCGAAGCCGGCCGCAACACCATGGGCGTCAAGCTCATCAACCTGGCCGAGAAGGACAAGTTGCAAGCCATCGCTCCGGTGATCAGCGAATCGCAAGAAGAAGACGCTGTCGCCACCGAGGCGAAGTAATCATTCAGGTTTCACCGCACGGGGGCTCTAAAAAGACCCCGTGCGGACCTCCGGGTTGTTTAAAACCGGGGTTGCTTCAGGTCAGAAGAGCCCAGGGCTTGTCAGCGGGTAAAAGGCAACGTCTTGGGCCCGAGACTCTCGGTGAGGCTCGATACTCGAGCGGAGAGGCTATGGACCACCTCACCGAGTCATTAGTTCGAGCGAGGCACATCTGTTTGAGCCACCTTTGGTTCTCCGCCTTGTTTTGGGGACCTTTGGGGCCCTGATTGCTCTAGAGCCTGCCGCAATCCTCGGCGCTCGGACGTTCTCTGAGCCAGGCAGATGCACCGTCCCACGTAAAACCCCTGGTACGGGCGAGCGAGTCAACCGATGCGCCAAACAATCCGGGCTTTGTTGAGGTCGTAAGGCGACATTTTCATCTTCACCCGATCGCCGGGCGTCAAACGGACAAAGCGTTTGCGCATTTTGCCGGAGATCGTCGCCAAGACGATGTGTTTATTGTCGAGTTCGACGCGGAACATCGTTCCAGCCAGAACAGCGATCACTTTTCCCTCAACCTCGATGTGGTCTTCCATGAGATACCGTATTTCAAGCGCTGACCCAGAAAAGGGGACCCTTTTGGGCCGGCTGAGGTCGGGAAATTGACAATTCAATTCGCCCTGACAAGTCGCTTTTCGCAGGGGGACCTGCCGGGATCACTGAGGCCGACGGATCTGAACGGAGACGTGACGGGCTTCCGGGATAATGAATTTCTTGATTTCGACGTGAACCCGACGGGCTCCAAACTCGCTGAGAACTAATTCGGCAATGTGGACCGCTAAGGTTTCCAGAAGGCCGAGGCTGAGCAACCGTTGGCTGACAGCGTAATAATTGATGGTGTGACTCAGGTCATCACCCGCAGCGGCCAAGGTGAAGTCGGTTTCCATTTTAACGCTGATAAGGAGGCGCTGGGGATGGACCCGTTCTTCGTCCGGAACGCCGATGTGGTAACAGACCTCAAGATCTTCAATTGTGATGATGTCCATAAATAGAGGTGTACTCAGAGAGCCTGAACCATTTCCAGCAATCGCCGGGTCGGAGTGTTGAGGGGAAGTTCGAAGGCTTGTTCCCAATGGACCCAGGCGAATTCTTGAGCCTCTTCATTCAAGGTCACCGACTGGCCAGGTAGGGCGAGGCAGGTGTAGTTGAGTAGGATGAAATGGGCCTCCCGATAAAACTCGGTCGAAGCGATGGAATCTTGAACCATCACGAACTGAATTTGATCGATTTCTAGGCCAGTCTCTTCGCGAACCTCTCGTCGGAGAGCCTCCTCAGAGGGTTCACCCCATTCGATCTTTCCGCCGGGAATTCCCCACATGCCGGACCACTTGGCTGTCTTGAACAAGAGCATGCGGCCCGAATCGTCTCGAATCAGAGCTCCGACCGTCGGAATCGGAAAGGCCGAACGCGGCGCGGGACCCGGTTTCAAGCACAATTGATTGGCTTCCAAGTGACGGCGGAGTTCAGACAGGTGCTCAACAATGAGGTGGGGCTTGGACGTGCGCAGTTTATCGAGGCTATCGTACCCGGTCAGAACTGCGACTGACCTCACTCCTCCGTGGTGGGCGGTTTCGATGTCGTGCTGCATGTCGCCAATGAACACGGTTTGAGTTGGGTCCAGTTCATTGTCCCGCAGGATTTGTCCAATGAGGTCTTTTTTGTCGTGGGCACCGAGGTAGGTCTTGTCGAAGAACGGACCAAAGCCTGAGCTCTTTTCTTGGTGAGCAAACAAGGCCGGATGCACCGCACTGAGGAGAAAGGTGCGCAGCCCGTGCTGACGGCAAAACTCCAGAAATTCCCGAGCATGCGGCAAGGGTGTGACCGTGTCTTGGACCCGCTTAAATCCCTCCAAGAACCAACCCTCTAATTCGGGAAGCGATTCCTTCGGTACCCGTTCCATGTAGAAGTCCCGAGCAGGGAGACGAAACTCTCGCCGAAAGTCCTCGAGAGCCATCTCCGGTACTCCCGCCTGTTGCAGCGCATGGTTCGAAGCCCGCCAGACGGCCGGAAGATCATCCACCAGCGTCCCAGACCAATCGAAGATCACATTGCGAATCACCGAGCTAAGCTATCCCTGGTGGCCCTACTCGCAAACGCAGGATTTACCCGTTGAGCCGATCCGAAGAACTGGGGCTGAGTGGGTGCACTCCATCGCCCGGGGGCTTGCTAGTTTTTGCATTGGCTTCAAGCCAGACCTGCCAGGCGGCCCGCATCGACTGAAAGGCCAGCGCCTCACCTTGCAGGGTTTTGGCTGAATGCCATTCCACGGCATGAACCTCTTCCGGATTGCAAGGGCCCTCGGTCTCCAGAGGTTGAGCTGTGAAAAAGAGGTCTAGCACTGGGTAGGTCACCCCGTCGAAAAGGTATTCGTTGGGCTGAGAACAGAGAAATCGCGGCTCAGAAAGTCGAATACCCACCTCTTCCAAAATCTCTCGGTGCACGGCGGACTCGGCGCACTCACCCATATTAATGAACCCGCCGGGAGGAGCCAGGAGCCCCGCTCCTGGATCGTTCGCACGCCGGATTAACAAGATGCTCCCATCGTCCCGTTGGATGAAGACGGCAACCGCCACCGCAGGATTGAAGTACAATTGGAATTTGCAGGCGGCACACTTCATCGGAGCCCCGTTTTCGGGCGGGTTGATGGGTTTTCCGCAGCGCGGGCAATGATGGAACTGTCGGGAGGGATGCATGGTTCGAAGCGGTCGGGATATCCCGGTCCATCGATTGGATTTCAAGAATACGGGTTCGGCAGGGCCGCTGAAAATTAAATCAACCCGGGATCTTGGACGGCGCGCGCTTTGCACCCTTCGTTCTGCAAGGCATAGTCCTTCAATACATGAGCGTTCGATTGCGGTCCGAAGCCCTGTTTGCTGAAGCCCTCAAGCACATACCTGGCGGCGTAAACTCTCCGGTCCGGGGTTTCCGGGCGGTGGGCGGCACCCCCTTCTTTGCAGCTTCGGCTTCCGGAGCGCGGGTCACCGACGTGGACGGCAACACCTACATCGATTACGTCGGAACCTGGGGGCCAGCCATTCTCGGTCATGCCGCCTTGCCGATTATTCGGGCGATCCAGAGCACCGCCGAACGCGGCACCAGCTTTGGCATTCC